>Ga0307377_10000389_pt1 | contig 59415 bp, 56 predicted proteins | sample TR3MG_FD_202535 | JGI IMG/M metagenome (GOLD analysis project Ga0307377, IMG submission 202535) | Soil microbial communities from Risofladan, Vaasa, Finland - TR-3 | ecosystem: Environmental > Terrestrial > Soil > Coastal area > Acid sulfate soil | place: Finland: Risofladan, Vaasa | collected... | reverse complement strand
TATGCGGTGACAAGCACAGCGGACACCTGTTTACTGGCTGTGCGGCAGGCGTCATTCAGGTGGCATGAACTTTATCCGGGCTTAATTATGGAACTCGGGAACCTGTATGATGATGTAAAGAGAAATGCACAACAGGAACAACCTGGAGGCATAATACCAAAGCATCATGCAGGGGCGGACTAACCCGTAGTAGTTATGAAGCTCCTGTAATGGGAGTGGAGCAAAGGGGTTAGCTAATTTAAAATACAGTTTGCCAACTTGAAAGAGGATGAGCCTATATTGTAGTTTAAATTAGAAGAGCCGTATGACGGGAGACCGTCACGTACGTTCCGATAGCTATCGGAACTGTGAGAGGCTCGGGGTGAAATTCCCCCTGCCTACTCGACTTTGAGAAACGTTATGGTTAATCGCTCATAACCTGCACGTTATCAAATTCTCAGAACAACTAACCATAACAGAAAAAGCAATGCCATTTAACCGAGACACCACCGTTCCATCTACCGGGATTGGTTAAATTTACAAAATTCATTTGACAAGGCTCCTCATGACCGTCTACCTCAAATATATTAGCCAGTTAGATAGAACAGTATATCACATTGATTTATTAAATTTGAAATTGAAAAAACGATTATTATTATGGTAACATGCTTTTTAAAATATGTGATCAATCCTAATAAGGTTAAAGAATTTGAACATTACGGTAAATTATGGATTGATTTAGTCAATAAAATGGGTGGTTTACATCATGGATACTTGATACCACATGAAGGACCTAATAATATTGGATATGCTTCTTTCTCTTTTCCCACTTTAGCAGATTATGAGGCTTATCGTAATAGGATTCCTGATTGTCCAAAATGTCAGGAAGCATTGGATTACAAGAAAAAGACTGTTTGTATTTTGAGTTTTGAAAGAAATTTTTTCAAGCCAGTATTCGAAGGCTATGAAGATATAGCCAAATTATTTCCTTGAAACAAACACACTAAATAAAAGTCAGCAATTAAAAAAATGATGAACAAAGAGAAAATAGAATCAATTTAAAAAAACAGCACCATGAGATTATTTCAAGTTGATTCATTCACATCAGTTCCATTCAAAGGAAATCCAGCAGGAGTTTGTATTCTGGACAAATTCTTGGACACCTCGTTTATGCAATCAATTGCAATGGAGATGGATTTATCTGAAACAGCATTCGTTGTGATTAAAGAAAATGAATATAGGATTCGATATTTCACGCCAACTCAAGAGGTTCCATTATGCGGACATGCAACATTAGCGAGTGCTCATATATTATACGAATTAGGATTAGTTCCACAGAATAAAAAATTTGTATTTAAAGCACAAGAGTCTGATTTGCTAATTTCAAGAGAAGCGAATTGGATTAAAATGAATTTCCCAATTTACAAATTAACAAAAGCAAATTTTTCATTAAAGTTCAACGAGATTATAGGTATTAATCCTATTGAGATTTATAAAAGTGATAATAATTGGATTGTTGCCATGGTTGGGACAGAGAGAGAAGTGGTAGATGCTTGTCCTGATTTTGAAGGTATTCGTAGAGGAAATCTTGGAGAAATAATCGCTGTAACTTCCATAAGTGATTCGTCAGAATACGATTTTGTAGTAAGAGTATTTTGTAATCCAAAAATCGGGATAACAGAAGACCCAGTAACTGGTGCTGCGAATTGTATTTTAGCTCCATTCTGGAATCAAAAACTAAATAAAACAAGATTCCACTCAAAGCAATTATCAAAAAGGACAGGAGAATTATTGTTAGAACTTAAAGACAACAGGGTTGACATTATGGGACAAGCCAAGACTGTATTTAAAATAGAAATGAATAATAAATAAAAAATTAGCGTCTAACCATAACACGGATGGGTAATTGGTTTCGCCGAGCTCGTTGCACTAAAGTGCTCCTCGGTTGCCTTCAGCAGCCCGGACAGCCTTCGTATGGGGACCTAAAGGCCACCTTACAAAGGCTCCCGGTAATTTATGGGCCCGAACGCTCTTTTTTCTTTTGATCATTTCATAAACATGACAATCTTTTACCCACTTTTCACATTTCGGCGCCTTCCCTACTTCCACCTACCAGGATAAATTCAGAGATCCCCAACCAAATATTTACCGGGGAATTAAAATTGCCAAAAATAATAAATTAGCAATAAGGGAAAATCAGTCCACGAGAAGATACAGAGCCATTTTAACAGTTGTTGAAAAGTTATGTCAAAGTAATACATAGGTTTTCAATATAATGGATACATTTAACCTACGAAATCGTTTCACTTGCTTGAAAAATGTTAAATTTTTCATAAAAAGTAAACCTATAAGTTGATTTAATGAAATTTGTTCCTATATTTGACGATGAAGATTGTTTATTATCCACGAAAAAGGACAATGAGAGACAAGATGAGTTTTCAAAAATATTTGATCAATGGACAGATATTGAATATCTTGATAATTTCTTTACTACCCATGAGAATGATTTAAAACGTCCCTTTTGGGAGGGAATCTCAATTGAACAAGCAATAATCGGAACCAGGAATGAAGCTATTAAATTTCGAAAATATCTCAAAAGGATATCAGAGAAACCTCCAAAAGAGAGAAAACTTCTCTTTTTAGGACTCTTTCATCCTCTTAGTCAAAATCAAGGAATGAGTGCTTTCTTAGAAAATAAAAAAGCATATGGAAAGAGAAACAAAACTTGGCTTAGAATATACGCATTAAAAGCAGGGGAAGATAGGTATATTATTACTGGTGGAGCAATCAAACTAACTGATAATATGGGAGAAAGACCCCACACTATGAAGGAACTGAGAAAAATGGAAACCTGTAAACAATTTTTGAAAAATGAAGGTATAGTTGATGAAGAAGGAATTATCGAACTCTTAGAACTGTAATATTATGACAAAATCAAATATCGAAGATAGAATTAAAAGATATATATCTGCGGAATCATCCAAATGGATGGAACAAGCTGAAATATATGAAAATAATAAAGAATGGCTTGACAAATCGGCATTAATTGCAATTAAGATCCTTAGTACACTTAGAAGTCAATCAATTACTCAAAGGACTCTTGCTGAAAATATTGGTGTGTCTCCACAGTACATCAATAAAGTTGTTAAAGGCCAAGAAAATCTGTCTCTGGAAACAATCTGTAAAATTGAAAAGTCATTAGGGATAACATTAGTAGCTGTTCCAGCTTATGAGAATAGCCAAGTAATAGTTGATAGCTTTTGCCCGATTCCATATTTCATTTCGAAAAATGAAAGTCAACCAATTGGATCTGAAAAATCCGATTATAAATCTGAAAGCAGATATCAACCACAAGAAGATCCTATTGCAGCTTAAAAATGGAGAAAAAGACAAATAGTATTGGGTTCTCTCTCAAGAAAGTCTCAACTGAACAATTTGCTATTCTTGAGGAAGGTTTTAATGAGAAAGGTAAAATAAGACTGAACACTTCTTTGAGGTTCGCAGCTGATGATAAACAAAAGTATATTGCAGTATTTGCTTCATTTGTTTTTGATTCAGACGAAAAGCCATTCCTAATAGTTGAAGCTAGCTGTCATTTTTCGATTAAAGCTAATGCATGGAATGAAATGCTCATGTCCAACTCAAGTACCTTCGTAGTTCCAAAAGGATTCTTATGTCATCTGGCAATGTTAACAGTAGGATCTTCCAGAGGTATATTACATGCAAAAACTGAAGGGACATGCTTTAATAAATATGTTCTTCCCACTATAAATGTTACTGAAATCATTAAGAGTGATGCATCTTTCACTTTCAAAGAAAAGAAAGATTAGAATTTCACAACATCTGATTTAAGATAAATACCTTATTGCTAACCCGGACAATGAAGTAAATAAATTCGTTGACATAAGATTATTTGAAGTATTATTCAAATTACAATATTCCATTCACAACTGATAACTAATAAAAAAGGCTGCCATTGGCAGCCTCGTATTTTTTGAATTGGTAAGGGGATATTAAAAATTATGAATTAGATCCAGATAACTTAGGGCCCCTGTTTCTGCTACTGTTTTACTTTTATTCGCCATAGGGCAACCTGGTACGGGACAGTCGATTATTTTGTGTTCTTTATTATCTTCTGGTTCCCATCCCATAATAATGTATAACATAAAGAAGCCTATTATATATGCCGGCGCTATGTGCCAACCTTTTTTAACCCATTGAATTACATCGCGGCCTTCAGGAAATTTATTGGTAAGCGCCACACCTGCGGATGATCCAAACCAAACCATTGAACCACCAAATCCAACAGTATAAGCCAGCATACCCCAGTCGTAGTGTCCCTGGTCGAGACAAAGTTTTGTGAGCGGGATGTTGTCAAAAACTGCTGAAAGGAACCCCAATGCCAATGCTGTAAACCATGAAGCATCAGGAAGTTCTTCAACAGGCATTAACGAAGCACTCATTACCAGGCAGAGAAGAAAAATGGTGCCCTTGATTGAACCGGGAATCTCATTCCATGGAATTTTTATGATGAATGAACTTATTATTAAAGCTATCCACACACCTAAAGCAGGCATATCATATAAGATATTCATTGCAATAGCTCCGACCAGGATAATAGCCACAACAAGAATTCTCGACCAGTTGATTTTAACTCCCCTTTTGGCATCTTTCTGTATCCTGTGGTATTTGTCCTGCTGGTGTGAACCAAACCATGCAAAAAACAGAAATGCAAAAAATGACGGAATAAAAGCATGTAATACGTCAAATGCTCTTACTCCGTCAATCCACATCATTGTAGTTGTTGTATCACCTACTACACTTCCGGCACCGCCGGCGTTGCTTGCAGCCACAATTGCTGCTAAATAACCAATGTGAATCTTATGCTTAAAAACAACCAGTGCTATTGTTCCACCAATTAGGGCTGCTGCAATATTGTCAAGAAATGCCGACATAATAAAAACGAAAATCAAAAGCATTAAGGGTCCTTTCCAGTCATTCGGTAAATAATGTGGAAGTATAGCAGGAACATTTGATTCTTCAAATATCTTTGAAAGTAATGCAAATCCAAGTAGCAGACCACCCAGATTAAGAATAATTCCCCATTCCCCCTGGCGTAATTCTTTATTTAACAACTGTTCTACAAAAGAGGTATCTCCAAACATGTGTTCAAAAAAATGGAATCCCGGATCAAAGATGAATTTGAAAATCAGTAGTACAGTTAGTCCGATAGTGGCAACCCAGAATGTTTGATTATGAAATAGAGCAACACCAAGTAGTAACAGGCCGAAAATAATAAACTCCATTCTGATTGGGCCAATTGAAGGCGGTTCTCCTGCAGAGGCAAAAGTGATAAGAGGAGAAATGAGAAAAACAATCAGAAGTAAAACTCTTTTTGAAAGCTTTAAAGTTGTGGACAAGGGGCTATTAATCATGCAGTTAAATATTTTCAGGTTTGTTTTAATAATTTGCAAAAATAGGCAATTAATCGGTTATTCATTGAATAGGTATAAAATCCTTGTCAATTTTTCAAGTTATATTCTGCCGCAAGTCCTAATATTTTTATATTTTTGCGTGCTTATTTAGATTAAATACAATTAAGACATTAACAATTATAATTTCTGTTTGTTTGCTTAATAGGAGGCATAAGGCTGTTGAAAATAATTAAATGGGGAAAGATCAGGATAATATACTAAATGACATAACAGCAGGTGAGTATAAATACGGTTTCCATACTGACATTGAAACGGAACTGATCCCTAAAGGACTTAGTGAGGATGTTGTCAAAATGATTTCCGAAAAGAAGAACGAACCTGAGTGGTTACTGGAATATAGGCTTAAGGCATATCGGCATTGGCTGACAATGATAATGCCAGAATGGCCAAATCTTAAGATACCGCCTATTAACTACCAGGAGATTATTTTTTATGCTGCTCCGAAACAGAGAAAAATACTTGATAGTCTTGATGATATTGATCCCGAATTAAAAAGAACATTTGACAAGCTGGGTATCTCTCTCGATGAGCAGAAACATCTTGCCGGTGTAGCTGTTGATGCAGTAATTGACAGTGTATCGGTAAAAACGACTTTTAGGGAGACCCTTGCTGAAATGGGAATCATTTTCTGTTCATTCAGCGATGCCGTAAAGGAATATCCGGAAATGGTTAAAAGATATATGGGAACAGTAGTACCATATACCGACAATTTTTTTGCTACTCTTAATTCCGCTGTTTTTAGCGATGGGTCATTCTGTTATATTCCTAAGGGAGTCAGGTGCCCAATGGAACTCTCAACCTATTTCAGGATTAATTCGGCAAATACGGGTCAGTTTGAGCGAACACTTCTGATAGCTGATGAAGAAAGCTATGTTAGCTACCTTGAGGGTTGCACAGCTCCTTCCCGTGATGAAAATCAGCTTCATGCTGCAATCGTTGAGATAATTGCTGAAAAAAATGCTGAAGTAAAATATTCAACTGTTCAGAATTGGTATCCGGGAGACAAAAACGGAAAAGGTGGTGTCTTCAATTTTGTAACAAAAAGAGGGATTTGTAAAGGTGAAAACTCAAAAATATCATGGACACAGGTTGAGACCGGATCGGCCATAACCTGGAAATATCCTTCATGTATATTACGGGGAGATAATTCAACAGGTGAGTTTTATTCAGTTGCAGTTACCAATAATCATCAGCAGGCTGATACGGGAACCAAGATGATCCATATCGGAAAAAATTCAAAAAGCACAATCGTTTCAAAAGGAATCTCAGCCGGTAAGAGTCAGAATAGTTACCGGGGACTTGTTAAAGTATTGAAAAATGCAACAAATGCAAGGAACTTTTCTCAGTGCGATTCATTATTACTTGGTGACAAATGCGGTGCTCATACCTTCCCTTCCCTGGAGGTCGATAATCAAAGTGCCACTGTTGAACATGAAGCTACTACTTCAAAGATAGGGGAAGATCAGATTTTTTACTGTAACCAGAGAGGTATTTCAACTGAAGATGCGATCGGCCTTATTGTTAATGGATATGCCCGGGAAGTACTTAATAAACTTCCAATGGAGTTCGCAGTTGAAGCCCAAAAGCTTTTACAGATAAGTCTTGAAGGAAGTGTTGGATAGAATAAAAACTTAATACAGCAATATAATATTATGTTGATTTTAAAAGATTTAAGAGCCAGTATACAAGGTAAAGAGATATTAAAAGGAATAAGTCTGGAAGTCAGGCCAGGTGAGATACATGCAATAATGGGTCCAAACGGATCAGGCAAAAGTACGCTTGCAGCAGTTCTGGCAGGGCGGGAGTTTGTTGAAGTAACGGAAGGGACAGTAACCTACATGGATAAAGATCTTCTCAATATGGCTGCTGAGGATCGTGCCAAGGAGGGAATATTTCTTGGATTTCAGTATCCAATTGAAATTCCGGGGGTTAGTATGGTAAACTTCATGAAAACAGCTGTTAATGAACATCGTAAGCACAAAGGCCTGGGCCCACTTTCTGCATCAGATTTTCTTAAAATGATGCGTGAGAAAAAAGAATTGGTTGAGATTGATTCGAAGCTTGCAAACAGGTCAGTTAATGAAGGCTTTTCAGGTGGAGAGAAAAAGAAGAATGAGATTTTTCAGATGGCGATGCTGGAACCCTTGCTGGCAATACTGGACGAAACTGATTCAGGCCTTGATATCGATGCTTTGCGTATAGTTGCCAATGGGGTGAATAAACTAAAGCGTTCAGATAATTCATTCATAGTAATAACTCATTACCAAAGACTCCTCGATTATATTGTTCCTGATGTAGTTCATGTTTTATACGACGGAAGGATCGTTAAAACCGCGGGGAAGGAACTCGCCCTTGAATTGGAAGAAAAAGGATATGACTGGATTAAACAGGAGATCGAAAATAGTATTATAGCATGAGCGATAAAATCGAAATAGCAGAAAGATATTCAGCGCTTTATAATGTGAATATTGAAAATATCTCTGTCAATTCTTCTTCTTATATAAATTCTTTCAGAGAGGAAGCTTATCAGAAATTCACAGAGTTAGGTATCCCGACAAAGAAAAATGAAGCCTATAAATACACTGACCTCAAAAAATATTTCGATCACGATTACAAGAACTACTTTATGCCGGTAGCATCGGATTTCATCAAGGCTGAAGAGTTCAGGTGTGATGTTGCAGACCTCGATACACATGGCATTGTTTTGTTGAATGGGTTTTATCCTACAATAAATGAGAAAATGAGGCAGTTGCCGGGTGGAGCATGGATTGGAAACCTTAATGAGGCAGCTCAATTGTTTCCCGACCAGATTAAAAAGCATTATGGTAAATATGCAAAATCCGAATCTGACGGACTCGTACACCTAAACACAGCAATGGCTCCTGATGGTGTATTTATTTATGTCCCGGAAGGAGTAACTATGACAAAACCTGTTCAGATCGTCAATCTTGTTTATTCAGATGAAGATATGTTCAATCAGCACAGGAACCTGATAATTGTTGAGAAAAATGCAGAATTTTCCCTTATAATTTGTGACCACACACTATCACCACAAAAATTTCTGACTAATGCAGTAACAGAGGTTTATGTTGGAGAAAATGCACATTTCGATATAATAAGAGTCCAAAATGAACATAATAATGCCGGAAAGATAACCCACACTTTTATTCATCAGGAAAGAAATAGTGTTGCCTCTTCAAATAATATGACTCTGCATGGAGGGCTTATCCGGAACAGTACATATAATTACCTGGGTGGTGAAGGAGCAGAGAGTAATTCATATGGGTTATTCCTTACTGATAAATGGCAGCATGTTGATAATTACATTAATGTTGATCATGCTTTTCCACATTGTACCAGTAACCAGTTGTTTAAAGGGGTTCTTGATGAAATGTCCACAGGCGCCTTTAACGGTCGGATCCTTGTGCGACAGGATGCTCAGGGGACTCTTGCATATCAGAAGAATAATAATATTCTTATGACTGATGATGCAAAGATGGATACTAAACCGCAACTCGAGATTTATGCTGATGATGTAAAGTGCAGCCATGGTGCAACTGTGGGTCAACTGGATTATGATGCTCTTTTTTATCTGCAGTCACGGGGCATAAATAAAAAAGAGGCAAGGCTTATGCTTATGTTCGGATTTGCTCATGAAGTAATACAGAATATTAAAGTTGAAGCGCTTCGGGAAAGAATGGATAACCTTGTTATGCAACGGCTGAATGGTGAACTTTCACGATGTGCAAGCTGTATGGTAAAGTGCGGATAACTTAAACAGTATGAAAGATATCGCAGAGATAAGAGCTGATTTTCCAATCCTGAACAGGAAAGTATATGATAAATCACTTGTCTATTTTGATAATGGAGCTACCACCCAAAAGCCCAGGAGTGTTATTGATGCTTTAAATGAGGTCTATACAACATATAATGCCAATATACACAGAGGTGTTCATTTTTTAAGCGATATGTCGTCAGAAGCTTACGAGAATGCCAGGGAAAAAGTAAGGTCGTTTATTAATGCCGGAAAAAAAGAAGAGGTGATTTTCACATCAGGCACTACAGGCTCAATCAATGGTATTGCTTTCTCCTTCGGTGAACGATATATTAAACCCGGTGATGAGATAATCATAAGCCATCTTGAACATCATGCAAACATTGTTCCCTGGCAGATGATGTGTGAAAGAAAAGGTGCTGTTTTGCGGGTTATTCCAATAAACGATGCGGGAGAAATAATTTTTGAGGAATATCTGAGGATACTTTCTTCAAAAACCAGGCTCGTGTCTGTCACTCAGACATCCAACTCCTTAGGAACAATTGTTCCTGTAAGTGAGATAATTGATGCGGCGCATGCTAATAATATACCTGTACTTATTGATGGAGCTCAGGGTATTCAGCACGATGTTACAGATGTGAAAGCAATGGATTGCGACTTTTATGTTTTCTCAGGACACAAAATATATGGTCCAACAGGTGTTGGTATATTGTATGGAAAGGAGAAATGGCTTTCCGATCTCCCCCCATTCCAGGGTGGTGGTGATATGGTCAATAAAGTAACCTTTGAGAAAACTACATATAACGAACTTCCATTTAAATTTGAGGCCGGTACAATGAACTATCCCGGGGCAATCGGTTTAGCTGCCGCAATAGATTATGTCATGAGTATCGGACTAGGGAATATTGCTAAACGGGAAAGGAAACTTCTTAACTGCTTAACTGAAAGGCTAACCGGGATAGAAGGATTAAAAATATATGGAAGCTCCGGCAGGAAAATTTCGACAATATCTTTTCTTCTGGAGGGTATTCATCAATATGATGCAGGTATGATTCTTGATAAGATGGGGATAGCCGTCAGAACAGGCACACATTGTGCCCAACCGGTGATGGACTACTATGGAATTGATGGCACAATAAGAGCCTCTCTCTGCTTTTATAATACAATAGAAGAGATCAACTCTCTTGCCTCAGGAATCGAGAAAGTAAAAAGCATGTTCGCATAAATGATTAATATGACAATTAACGAGACGCAAGAGAGTATTATTGATGAGTTTTCACTTTTTGACGACTGGATGGATAAATATAACCTTCTTATTGATCTGGGAAAGGATTTGCCTGTGATTGACCCAAAATTCAAAGTTAAAGATTTTCTGATAGAGGGTTGTCAGTCAAAAGTTTGGCTTCATCCTGATTTTAATGGTAATACTATAACTTTCACTGCCGATAGTGATGCAATAATCACAAGAGGTATTGTTGCCCTTCTGATTAAAGTGTTGTCAGACCGGACGCCTGAAGAGATCATTTCAACGGATCTGTATTTTATTGAAAAGATAGGCCTGAGACAGAATCTCTCTCCGACACGTTCCAACGGACTTCTTTCAATGGTACGACAGATGAAGCTATATGCAATGGCATATGATGCAATTAAAAAATAAAATTTAACACAATGGATCCAACCGAACAACTGGAAATTGAAATCAGGATTGGAGAGGTACTGAAGAGTATTTTTGATCCTGAAATTCCGGTAAATATTTATGACCTGGGCTTAATCTATGAGATAAGTATTGATAATGAGCATATTGCTCATATTACAATGACCCTAACCGCTCCAAGTTGTCCAATGGCAGAGGAACTTGTTGAGGAGGTAAAATATAAAGTGGCTGGTACCAGGGGTGTTAAAGACTGTGATCTTATACTTACCTTTAATCCTCCATGGGATAGAAGTATGCTCAGTGAAGAAGCAAAGCTGGAACTGGGATTTCTTTAGAATCTCATTATATGGACATTTACTCAGATAAATCCTTTTCGGTTCTGATAAGGGAGAAAGCCCATGATCTTGGCTTTGACCTCTGTGGAATAGCTCCTTCCAGAGATTTACATGATCATATTTCTATTATAAGAAACTGGTGCGACTCCGGTATGAATGCTGATATGTCGTATCTGGGAAAAAATATAGAGAAAAGGATAGACCCGGGGCTTCTGTTTTCAGGTACAAAATCAGTTCTGGTTACAGGTTCAAATTATTATACCGATAATAGACAGCTGGGTGATGATGTTCCGATTATATCCAGGCACGCCTATGGTGTGGATTATCATTATGTTGTAAAAGAAAGGCTTGGAAAGTTACTGGATTATATTAAAAATATCAGATCGGAGGCAGAAGGCAGGTTATTTGTTGATACCGCCCCGATTATTGAAAAAGCCTGGGCCAGAGAAGCAGGATTAGGATGGATAGGTAGAAATTCTATTCTGATAAATAAAAATTTAGGATCATTTTTCTTTCTTGGGGGCATTCTGCTTAATCTCGAATTGGAATATGATGAGCCTTGTAATGAAGACAAATGTGGCTCCTGCAGGTTATGCATTGATTCATGCCCTACAGGAGCTATCAATGAAAACAGGACAATAGATGCGAGGAGGTGTCTTGCATATCTGACTATTGAAAACAAAGGACCAATTCCTTATACATTTGGTAAAAAGACGGAAGGAAGAGTATTTGGTTGTGACAAGTGCCAGGACGTATGTCCCTGGAATCAGAATGCAGAACCGCACAAGTCCAGGGAGTTTAATCTTCCGGAAGAGCTAAAACAGATGACAGCAATGGAATGGCAATATCTTACCCTGGAGCAGTTTAATGTTTTGTTTAAAGATTCAGCTATCGCCAGGAGAGGGTATGAAATTTTTGTGGAGAATATTAAGATTGTAACAGGATCTGCAATATAATTTTTCTATTAACTGCCAGCAATAATTGAAATAACAATTTCCCTACGTTGTCTTGGTCCATCAAATTCACACAAAAAAATATTTTGCCATCTTGATAGTCCAGGTTTCCCGTCAATTATAGGAAAGGTTTCGGAAGGACCTATCAAACCTGCTTTAAGATGGGCATCACCGTTATTATCCTGTTTATCGTGTTCCCATATACCTGAGGGGATCATCTTGTTTAGAAGAGTAATGACGTCATTTTGAACAGACTGATCCCAGTTCTCCTGTATCATTATCGCAGCAGTTGCCCCCCTGACATAAACTGAAACGATTCCAGACAGGACATTACTGGTTTTAATAAAAGACACAATCTCCGTTGTAATGTCGTACAAGCCATTTTTCCGATCGGTATTTACTGTAATTATCTTTTGCATAGATGTTTATTTATATTTTACTGTAAAATTACTATATGTTTCATACCTTAGTGTTATGTTTTCATTTTAGTCAAATAAACTTACCAATATAATAAAAGATGGAAAGAAACACATTAAAAATATTTGCATCATTAATTCTTATGCTGGTTGTATCATGCGATGAGCCGGAAACAGTCGTTACAAATATTGTAAACACTGATGGATCTGTCACAAGAAAGATTGAAATGCGGAATAGTAAAAATAATTTTAAACATTCAGATATACAGGTTCCAATTGATAGTACCTGGAAAGTAACAGATACATGTGAGATAAGCGATAAAGGTGATACATTATGGGTAAGAAGTGCTGTAAAACTGTTTAAAAATGTAGAGGAGATCAATCTTGATTATAGAAATGATTCTGGCGCCAACAAAGCAATATACAGAGAAGCGGCATTTAATAAAACATTCAAATGGTTTAATACTGAATATCGGTTCTCAGAGAAAATATTTCCTAAATTGTCAGATGGCTATCCTATTGGAGATTTTCTTAATGATGAGGAACTCCTATATTTTTATTCTCCTGCTTATGTCCAGGAATCATTGAAAAACAGTGCAGATAGTCTTAAATACAAAGCTTTAAGTGATTCAGTTGCCTTTAAAACAGAGACATGGACTACAAAAAACCTTTTATCGGTTTGGATTGGGGCATTTTCAAAACTCTTGGAAGAGGAGGATGGAATACAAATAGCTATTGATTCTATGAAATCTTGTGAGGATGAATTGGTTGAGTTAATTCAATCTAATGAAAAAATGTTTGATATTCAGTGGTCAAATGGAATTATTTTAAAAAGGTTCTTTGGGGAGACTAATTATCAGAAATATAAGTTAGAAGCTGATACTTTAATTGAAGATGTGGTTGAACAATTATTGGGGGATTTCAGTAGTTATAATTAGAGTAATAAAAAAAGGCTGACCACGAAGTCAGCCTTTTAAAACCTAATCTAATAATTCAACTTACAAAAACAGAAATTATCTAACGTAATCTTTTAGCATCAACATTAATTTTTGACGTGTAAAAAAGATCCTGCTTTTTACAGTCCCTATTTTTAATCCAAGTTCATCAGCAATCTCCTTATACTTATATCCATCGATATGCATTTTGAATGGTATCCTGAATTCATCACTTAATGAATCTATTGCTTTTTCTATTTCACCTTCAGAATAACTGGATTCTGGTGAAATAAACCCTTTATCCCCAGGCTGGTTAATGTAATAGAGATCCTGGGTCCCATCGATAATAGTATTCTCTTTTACACTTCGCCTGTAGTTATTGATGAATGTATTCTTCATAATTGCAAAAACCCAGGCTTTGAGATTGGTGTAATCGACGAATTTTTCCTTATATGTAATAGCTTTAAGATAAGTGTCCTGAACCAGATCCAGAGCCGCATCATGATCAGATGTTAAGCTCATTGCGAACCTCTGAAGATTAATCTTCATTCTGATAAGGTTGCTGTTAAATTCATATTGTGTCATAGCTTTATGTTTTATATTGTTGAAACAAATTTACATCGAGAAAAAAAGATAAACTAATCTTAATATCCCAAAAACCTTATAATCTACACAACTATTAAATAGTGAATATTTGTAATAGCTATGTATTCAGTTATTTAGGTATATTTTGATTAAGACTTTCTAAACTTTGTATAAATAGATAACAGAAGCATTGTTGATCAAACGATTTTTCCGGTGAGAAGTTTATTTAAGCTTAGATACAGGTAAATACATTTAAAATTAATTGAGTATCTGGAATCATGCATAAAGTTCATTGATTTTGACTTCGTCGAACTCCGCCTTGCTCCGGTTCTTCGTTTACCCCGACTCCGCCAGCTGGCGGAGAGCGAAGAACCGAACCCCGATAGCAGCTACCCTCAACATATTTTCAGCTCCATTGGACGCTAGCTGCTCCAGTTCAAGCTATTTGATGTTTATTATTCATGATTGCCGATAGTCATATAAAATTAAAAAGGAGTGATATATGAATATATTGATCAACTTTTGTATTTTTAAAGAAAAAATGGATTTCAATATAAAGCTAAGCAACGGTCAGATTTTAAAAGGGTTGATTCAAAGCCCCGGTGAAGAAACTAAGGCAGTAATAATTCTGGTTCATGGAATTGGAGATCATATTCAACGTTATAACTATTTGGCGGATTTATTCAAAAAAGAAGGAATAGGTTTTGCTGGTGTTGATTTGCCGGGTCATGGTCGATCTGACGGAAGAAGAGGGCATATTAAGAATTACTCTCTTATTCGGGAAACAATAGATATACTGTTATCAAGTTGCAATAAGACTTTCCCGGGAATCCCAATATTTATTTATGGACACAGTCTTGGTGGTGGAATTGTTCTTGATTATCTGCTTCATAGAAATCCTAAGGTTAAAGGGGCAATAGTTACATCACCATGGCTCCGTCTTTCTTTAGAGCCGGCCAGATTCAAAATCTTCATGGTATCTGTATTGAAATACCTTATTCCCGGACTTACACAGCCCACAGGGCTTAATGAAAGCCATCTCTCTTCAGATAAATCAATTGTTGAGAAATATAAAATCGACCCACTGGTTCATGGAAAAGCATCAATCAGTCTTTTACATGGTGCGATGAGCTCCGCAAAGTATTCACTTGCACATGCTTCAGAACTTAAAGTCCCTACCCTAATGCTCCATGGTAGTGATGATATGATATGTTCACCTGAAGGAAGTAAGGAGTTTGCCGGGAAAACTGAAATGGCTGAATTAAAAATCTGGGATGGAGGATATCACGAATTACATAATGAGCCATTTAAAGATGAGGTGGTTGCATATATATTAGGTTGGATTAACAGGAAAATAACTAAATGAAGTAAATCATTTTGAATCATGGAACTCAGGACCACAATAAAGATTGAACCCTCTTCAAAGAAAATCGCCTATAACGACCCTGTGATGTTTATTGGATCGTGTTTTGCATCATCAATAGGTTCCCAATTGGAGTTGGGTCACATGCCTGTAATGATAAATCCTGCAGGAACCGTATTCAATCCTGTATCTGTTTGTAACACATTAGATACAATCATAGAAAAAAAAGAATTTAGCAAGGATGACCTTCATTTTTTCAATGGAACCTATCATAGTTTTTTACACTATACCGATTTTTCGAATGATGACCTTGAAAAAGTTTTGGATAAGATTAATAGAAAATCAGAAGAGGCATTAGCTTTTTTGAGAAGTTCACGCTTTCTTTTTATTACTTTCGGTACAGCAAGGATTTACAGGTGGAAAGAGACTGGCCAGGTAGTTTCTAACTGTCATAAGATGCCTGATAAACAGTTCACCAGAGAACTCTTATCTGTAAATGCTATTGTGGATGTATGGAAAAAGCAAATTGACAGGTTAAATGAACTTTTTCCTCAATTGAAAATTATATTTACTATTAGTCCTGTAAGGCATTGGAAAGATGGGGCCCATGGCAACCAGATTAGTAAATCAGTATTGTTTCTTGCAGTTGAAGAATTACTTCTCCACTCATCAGCGCCACAATATTTTCCTGCTTATGAGCTGGTTATGGATGATTTGCGCGATTACAGGTTTTATGACGATGATATGCTGCATCTTTCGGAAACTGCGATTAATTATATCTGGGATGCATTTTCCGGTTGTTATATGGAAAACAGGACCATAGATGTATGGAGGGAAGTAGTTAAAATATCAAAAGCGCTCACTCACCGTTTAAATACTGATAGCCGGATAAAAATTAAGAGTTTTGCAGAAAGGATGCTTAAAAATATTTCTGACGTTGAAAGCGAAGTTCCTGCTATAGACCTTTCAAATGAACAGAATTATTTCATTGGCCTGTTAAAATAAGAGAATCAAAAAAAGTGTTTAATTAAACTATAGCAGAGTCTCAATAGTCTTAATAAAATGAGATGGATCTCTTGTAATAATCAGCTTATCATAAGATTTTTTTCTGAATGCTTCAGGAGAATCAGTGAGAATAATCTTTTTTATCATTAGAGATTTCCCAATACTGTTGAAATATTCGATTTTTTTTTCGACAAAATCGAATGCACTTGAATTTACAATAAGATATTCAAACGGTTTAATTTTATGAATCTCCATTGCTTCAGAAGATGGCAGTATTCCTCCGGTAAAAATAACATCAAATCCTCTTTTTCTAAGAGCATATTTATAAAACAGGAAGTTGTTGTCGGTAAGATTATCTGAAGTATTAATCATTGCAACAGTAGGTAAGGCTTTGCCTGTGAAAGGTTTAAGAGCATTATCTTCAATAATAAGAATTTGTTTAATAGTATTTCTGATAAATTGTTCCTGTGCTCTCGAGAGGCTTCCTGTTTGCCAGAGAATCCTTGCTTTATCAAGAAGTGGGTGGAAATATTTGCAATAGGCTTCTTCAATACCCTGGTGTTTTATAAATGGGGAAAGGGCTTCTTTAAATAAAACCTCGTTAAACCTGATGGCTGACATCAGAATTTTTCCAGGCTGGAAATCCTGATTCACGTCATCATTTTTGCTGCTGACTGTCATTACGCTTTGGAAAAGTTCATCCTCCTGCAGTTTGGCAATCTTCGATATTTTAAATCCATTGCGATTAAGATATGCGACGTTTAGAATTTTTTTGAGTTCTGCTTCGCTATAAGCCCTTATGTTTGAGTCTGTTCTGTCAGGCTCAAGAATCTTGTACCTCTTTTCCCAGATTCTTATTGTATGGGCTTTTATACCTGAGAAATTTTCAAGATCCTTAATAGAAAACACATTTAACCCCTCTTCCATAATTGTATTTTAATAATAATTCAGCACAATAATAACTGATAGTTACAAGTTAAACAAACAATTAACAAGATTGTTTATTTTATTCAGATTCTTCAACCATTATTTTTTTTACCACTCTTGAGCCATCGCTAAAAATGATTGTAACCAGATACATACCTCTTTTGGGATTATTGAGTGAAATCTTGTTTAATTGCTGGGGGTTACTATACTTAGCTCTGTAAATGTCCTGACCTATAATATTTGTAATCTTCAGGAAAGATACATCCCTGTCAGATTTTATTGTAAAACGGTTTTCTCTTACCGGTACGGGGTAGATGCTGATGTTAATATTCGCATTTCTTGAGAAATCACTTTGATGAATAGACCTAATAGTAGCAGTATCCTTCTGAGCATGAAGGGTTAACGAAAAGACTGAAAGAAGTAAAAAGAGTAAACTCTTCTTCATAAATTTCTTTTTAATATATACCTATCAAAAATTGTGCTAAAGTTAATAAAATATTAAATATATTGATCTAAGAGTCGTTTAGCTTTCTCCAGATCCTCTGGTGTATCAATTCCTATACTCTCCCATTCAGTGATCGCAGTTCTGATCCGATAGCCATTTTCTATCCATCTGTTTTGTTCAAGTGATTCTGTAATTTCAAGATAACTTTGCGGCAAAGTCGTTATTCTCTTGAGGGTTTGTGTGTGATATGCATAAAGTCCGATATGTTTATAATAAACATTGTTCTTAGACCAATCAGTTTTTTCAGTATCTCTGATAAAAGGAATCGCTGCCCGGCTGAAATATATGGCATCTCCATCTGAGTTTATAATAACCTTCGGCTGGTTTGGATTAAAAATATCCTCTCCTGATACAGTTCTTCTAACCAGTGTTGCAATTCTAATATTTTCACTTTTGAAGCAATTCTTAATGAGGTCGATCTGGCCAGGTTTGATAAAGGGTTCATCCACTTGAATATTGATAACTATATCGATCTTTATTCTTGTTTCCCTGGTTATTTTGGTAACAGCTTCGGCACAGCGATCAGTTCCACTTTGATGATCGGTTGAAGTCATTATGGCTTTTCCCCCGAAGTTCATGACTGTATCATAAATCCTTTCATCATCGGTGGCAACATAAACTATTTCGACTGATTTAGCTGCTTGCTCATACACTAATTGAATCATTGGCTTATTCCCTATCAGTGCGAGGGGCTTGCCCGGAAACCTGGATGATGCATATCGGGCAGGTATTATACCGGCAAAAACATATTGTGAATCTGCTTTCATTCTGCGAATTTACGAAAAATGAATTTCCCATTGTTTTAAAAATATCTTAAATTCGCAGGATTGTACTACAGAAATGAAAGATCTTCAAAAAATAAAACAGAGGTTTGGCATAATAGGGAACTATGAAGGCCTCAACCGGGCTATAGATATCGCAATTCAGGTTGCTCCAACCGACCTTTCAGTGCTTATCTCCGGCGAGAGTGGGACAGGGAAAGAGATATTTCCACAGGTAATTCATAGTAATAGCACCAGGAAGCATGGTCAATACATAGCTGTTAACTGTGGCGCAATACCTGAAGGAACAATTGATTCTGAACTTTTTGGTCATGAAAAGGGGTCGTTTACTGGTGCTACTGAAAGCAGAAAAGGATATTTTGAAGTTGCTGATGGCGGAACAATTTTTCTTGATGAGGTGGCTGAATTGCCATTGTCCACACAGGTTCGCCTTCTCCGCGTACTGGAAACAGGTGAATATATCAGGGTAGGTTCATCGAAGGTTCAGAAAACCAATGTCAGGGTTATTGCGGCCAGCAATATCGATGTGACAAGGGCAATTGACAATGGTAAATTCAGAGAAGATCTTTTTTACAGACTTAATACTGTACCGATTAAAATATCAGCATTGAGGGAAAGAGGAGAAGATATTTTTCTGCTCTTCCGTAAGTTTGCGGTTGATTTTGCCGAGAAATACAGGATGCCTGCTATCAGGCTGGATTCAGAGGCCAAAATTATACTTCTAAATTATTCATGGCCTGGTAATGTCAGACAGCTAAAAAATATTACCGAACAGATATCTATTATTGAAAATGAACGTGAGGTCAATGCTCCGACGCTTGGTCATTATCTTCCTGACTATGGCAGTGGGAAACTTCCTGCTATAATAAAGAAGGAGGCAGACAAATCATTCTCTTCCGAAAGAGAGATTTTATATAAGATACTTTTCGATATGAAAAGTGATATGAATGACCTGAAGAAACTTGTTTATGATCTCATCAGAAGGGGAGAATTAGATGGTTCTTTCCATGAGTCTAATTCACGGGTTATTAAAAATCTGATCAGAGAGGCTAATGGGGATGAGGATGATAATAGTGATATTGAAGATTCATCTGTTGATTTTTCATCACATCAGTCCAGAAATCATATTCAGGATACTGAGGAGATAATTGAAGAGTCGCTTTCACTTTCCGAGAATGAGGTTGAAATGATAAAAAAAGCACTTGAAAAATATAATGGGAAGAGGAAATTAGCAGCAAATGAACTTGGAATTTCAGAGCGGACCCTATATAGAAAGATTAAGGAATATGGGATTGAATAATATAAATAATGTCAAATTACTCTATAAAAATAGATGGCTCTCGGTACTTCTGATTGTATTGGGTGTAGTAATATTCACCAGTTGCAAAATATCATATTCATTCTCCGGTGCAAGTATTTCTCCAGAGGCAAAGACAGTAAGCATATCTTATTTTCAGAACAGGGCTCCTATTGTGCAACCCGGGCTTAGTCAGTATGTGACTGATGCATTGGTCGATAAGTGCAAGGGACAGACAAGTCTGGATTTTGTTAACGGGAATGGGGATGTGAATTTTGAAGGAGAAATCACCGGTTATAATACCCAGCCACGAGCTGTAGCAGCTGATGCCAGAGCTGCCAGTAACAGGTTTACAATCACGGTAAAGGTTAAGTTCACTAATGCTATCGAGCCTGAGTATAGTTTTGAACAGACATTTTCAGGTTATGAGGATTACGACAGTAGCCTCAATCTTAGTGATGTTGAAAACGAACTGTCAGACACTATTATAGAAAAGATTATTGAAGATATTTTCAATGCAGCTTTTGTTAACTGGTAATGGAGCATGAACAGAAATGACTTTATAAATATGATTGAAGATACTGTTCCGGTTAACCGGCAGGTGATGGGGGAGGTATTTGAACTGATTGATATTTTTCCATATTTTCAAAGTGCACATCTGTTGCTGCTAAAAGGATTAAAAACCAATGCTGATGTTAAATTTGAAAATCAGCTCAGGAATTCTTCAATTCACATAGCTGACAGGGAAGTGTTATATTATCTCCTTAAAACCTTAACTCCATCCTTGGGTTCGCAGGTCGTTATTGAATCTGCAAGAAACAGTGAGGACATTATAAGTGAAATTGAACGAGACTCAGATGAAACAAAATTAAGGGCAATTGAGGATGCAGACAGTAAAGCATCCGGACATTCAGTTTTTGATCATAGTGATCTTCTTGAACTCGATTTAGATGAAGATAATACTATAATATCTGAGAAAGATGCCGTGGAACCGAAACAGTCGGATTACGAAGATCTTAATTCTAAAAAGCAGTCACAGTCAGACCTTATTGATAAATTCATTATTGCAAATCCACGGATTGAACCTAACAAAGAAAAGGGGAACCTGCCTGTTGAAGAAATTTCAGGCTCAATTATTGAGGAAGAGGGAGGTTTTGTTACAGAAACATTGGCAGGAATCTATGTAAATCAGGGGTATTACTCAAAGGCAATAGATATTTATGAAAAATTAAATTTGAAATTTCCGGAAAAAAGCAGTTACTTTGCGTCTCAAATTGAAAAGGTTAAAGAGTATATAAAAAAGTGAACAGATGGGAATCTATATTTTTGTTTCAGTATTAGTAATTGTTGCATGTTTTCTCCAAATCCTGATAGTGCTTGTTCAGAACTCAAAAGGAGGAGGGCTTGCAGCTAATTTTACATCAACAGGTCAATCAATGGGTATTCGGAAAACGGCAGATTTTCTTGAGAAGTCCACATGGACCCTTGCAAGTGCAATTTTAATCTTAAGTGTTGTAGCTACAGCTACTATACCTCGCGGATCATCTGCAGGCCGTTCCAGAATTGAAAATCAGATACAGAATGCTGTTGACCCGAATACAATTCCAACACTTCCTACAGCGATACCTCCAACAACTACGACACCACCAAGTGAGGATCAACCCTGATTTTAGATTTAGCCTGAATAATATACTTTTGAATAGTGTCAGTTTGTCACATACTGACAATTTTTTATTATATTAATAATATCCTGTAATACAGCTTTTTGCAAACATTTGGTATATTTTATTTAAATTATATTGTCAGTTGGACACATCCAAATTGTCCAGGATGATTCCAAAATGGCATTCTTTTCAATTTGGCATGAAATATGATCATAAAGGGAGACAGAAAATGATGTTTAACTTTAAATTTAGATAAAATGGCACAAATCAAAGGAAAAATTTTAGCAGGCAAGGTTCTTGTAAAGCCTAATGAAGCTGAAGAAAAAACTGCAAGTGGAATAATTATTCCAGATTCTGCAAAGGAAAAGCCACGTCAGGGCAAAGTAGTACTTGTTGGTGCAGGTAAAAAAGATGAAGATATGGAAGTAAAAAAAGGTGATGTTGTTCTATACGGAAAGTATGCAGGACAGGAACTAACTATTGATGGTGAAGATTTTCTGCTTGTTGCTCAGACAGATATCCTTTTTATAGCTTAATTATTAGTAAACTATTAAAAATTTTAATGATATGGCAAAAGAGATTAAATTTAATATTGATGCGCGTGCCCTTCTAAAAGAAGGAGTAGATCAATTATCAGATGCAGTAAAAGTAACGCTTGGACCAAAGGGACGTCATGTGGTTCTTGAAAAGAAATTCGGAGCTCCTCAGATCACAAAAGATGGTGTGACAGTAGCGAAAGATATTGATCTTTCCGATCCATATATGAATATGGGTGCACAGATGGTAAAGGAAGTAGCATCAAAAACCGGTGATATTGCCGGTGACGGTACTACTACAGCAACAGTACTTGCTCAGTCTATTATCAATGTTGGACTGAAAAATATTACTGCAGGAGCAAACCCGATGGATATAAAAAGAGGTATTGATAAAGCAGTTGAACAAGTTATAAAACATCTTGCATCACAGGCAAAAGTAATTGGAGACGATCTGAACAAAATTGAACAGGTTGCAAGAATTTCTGCCAATGATGATGAAGAGGTAGGAAAACTCATTGCTGAAGCTATGGGTAAGGTTTCTAAAGAAGGTGTTATTACAGTTGAAGAATCAAAAGGAACTACAACCTATGTTGAAGTTGTTGAAGGAATGCAGTTTGATCGTGGTTATATCTCTGCATATTTCGTAACTAATGCTGAAAAGATGGAAGCGGATCTTGAGAATCCATATGTACTCATCTACGACAAAAAGGTATCCACAATGAAGGATATGCTTCCAGTTCTTGAGGCAACAGCACAAACCGGCCGTCCTCTTTTGATTATTTCAGAAGACGTTGAAGGTGAGGCTCTTGCAACCCTTGTTGTTAACAGGCTTCGCGGTTCTCTTAAGGTATGTGCAGTTAAAGCTCCGGGATTTGGTGACAGAAGGAAAGAGATGCTTGAAGATATTGCCATATTGACAGGTGGAACAGTAGTTTCAGAAGAGAAAGGTTTGAAACTCGAGCAGACAACTATCGATATGCTTGGTACTGCAGAGAAAGTTACAATAAGTAAGGAAAATACAATAATTGTAAATGGTGCCGGCGATAAAGAGATGATTAAAGCACGTGTTGCTCAGATCAGACAGCAGATGACAACTACAACTTCTGATTATGATAAAGAAAAATTACAGGAACGTCTTGCTAAGCTTGCTGGTGGTGTTGCTGTTCTCTATATTGGCGCTGCCTCTGAGGTTGAATTGAAAGCGAAGAAAGACCGTGTTGATGATTCACTTCATGCAACTCGTGCAGCTATTGAAGAAGGAATTGTTCCTGGTGGTGGTGTTGCTTACATCCGTGCGATTAGTGCTCTGGATGGACTTAAAGGTGATAACGATGACCAGACAACCGGTATTGAAATTATCAAACGTTCAATCGAAGAGCCCTTACGCCAGATAGCTATTAACGCCGGTCAGGAAGGTGCTGTTGTTGCTCAGAATGTAAAAGCAGGCAAAGCCGACTACGGATACAATGCACAGACTGATAAATATGAGAAACTGTATGCCAGCGGAGTAATTGATCCGGCTAAAGTTGCCCGGGTTGCACTGGAAAATGCCGCTTCGGTTGCCGGTATGTTCCTTACCACAGAAGCAGTGATTGTTGATGAAAAAGAAGAACGATCTTCAGGAATGCCACCCCAGGGAATGGGCGGAGGCATGTCAGGAATGATGTAATATTTTTGAATATGTTTTAAATTCAACTTGTAGGGACATGCCATGGCATGTCCCTACTTATTTTATATATTTGCACCTGATTTACAGCAAGCTTGTTTGATGGATAATATCCGGAATTTCTGTATTATAGCTCATATTAACCACGGTAAAAGTACCCTGGCTGACCGGTTATTGGAGAGGACAAAAACTATAACCGAAAGAGAATCTCAGGCGCAAGTGCTCGATAATATGGACCTTGAGAGAGAAAGAGGGATTACCATAAAGAGTCATGCAATTCAGATGGAATATTTTAGGGAGGATAAGAAGTATATCCTCAATCTCATTGATACACCGGGGCATGTTGATTTCTCATATGAAGTATCGCGTTCAATCGCTGCATGTGAAGGTGCTTTACTGGTTATTGATGCTACTCAGGGAATACAGGCACAGACAATTTCAAATCTCTATATGGCTATTGATCATAATCTGGAAATTATTCCTGTTCTGAACAAGATGGATATGAATAATGCTATGCCTGAAGAGGTTAAGGATCAAATAGTTGATCTTTTAGGTTGCAACAGGGATGACATCATTGAAGCTAGTGCAAAAACCGGATTGGGTGTCGATAAAATACTCAATGATATTATAAATCGTATACCATCACCTGAAGGAAGCCCTGATGCTCCTTTACAAATGTTGATATTTGATTCAATTTTTAACTCATTCAGAGGCATAATCGCTTATTTTAAAATTATTAACGGAACAATTCAAAAAGGAGACAGGGTAAAATTCCTAAGTACCGGGCATGAATACAATGCCGAAGAGATAGGTGTGTTAAAACTTAAACAATATCCTAAGGATAAAATGGGCGTTGGTGATGTTGGTTATATAATTTCAGGAATAAAAATTTCGTCAGAAGTTAAGGTAGGTGATACAATTACTCATATGAAGAATCCATGTGAGAAGGCAATTGAAGGTTTTGAGGAAGTTAAACCCATGGTGTTTGCAGGAATTTATCCTGTAGATGCTGATGAATATGAGGATCTGAGACTCTCAATTGAAAAACTTCAGCTGAATGATGCCTCGCTTTCATTCATTCCTGAATCATCAGCTGCCCTGGGTTTTGGTTTCCGGTGTGGTTTTCTGGGATTGCTTCATATGGAAATCATCCAGGAACGACTGGACAGGGAATTCGACATGGATGTTATTACAACTGTACCTAATGTTTCTTATAAGGTATATACAACCAAAGGTGAAGAGATTGATGTTCATAATCCCTCAGGATTGCCTCATGTAACCATTATTGACCGTATTGAGGAGCCATATATTATAGCCCAGGTAATAACCCAATCGGAGTATGTGGGTTCAATAATGAATCTTTGTATTGATAAAAGGGGAGTTCTTAAGAACCAGGTATATCTTACAAGAGACAGAGTTGAAATAACTTTTGAATTACCTTTGGCAGAGATTGTTTTTGATTTCTACGATAAGTTAAAAAGTATCTCAAAAGGGTATGCATCATTTGATTATTACTATTCATCATATAAGAAGGCAGATCTTGTAAGACTGGATATCCTTTTAAACAGTGAGATGGTCGATGCTCTTTCAACACTGATTTATAAGGGTCATGCTTCAGATTTTGGTCGTAAAATGTGTGTTAAGTTGAAAGAACTTATTCCTCGTCAACAGTTTGATATTGCGATACAGGCAGCTATTGGTGCAAAAATTATTTCAAGGGAAACTGTAAAAGCAGTCAGAAAAGATGTAACCGCAAAATGTTACGGTGGTGATATTACGCGGAAGAGAAAACTTCTTGAGAAGCAGAAGAAAGGGAAGAAACGAATGCGTCAGGTCGGAAATGTTGAAGTTCCCCAGCAGGCATTTCTTGCTGTTTTAAAACTTGATTAATCCAGAACAAGAAGCATAATGTTACCTCTGGTCGTTTTTTATCTGAAGTATCTTCAACAGATTAGTTTATATCCTCTTCCATGAACATTTAGTATTTTTACAGAAGAATCTTCATTAAGATATTTTCTTAATCGGGTTATATAGACATCCATACTTCTGGCGTTAAAAACATTATCATCAATCCAGATTGTCTTTAAAGCAAAATTCCTTTCAAGTATTTCATTTTCATGGCGGCATAATAATTCAAGAAGTTCGGATTCCTTTGTAGTGAGTTTAATTAGCTCATTATTATACAAGAGAATCTGCTTTAATGGATCGAAGGAATAGCCTCCAATTACATATAATTCCTTTTTTTGGTGTATTGAAATATTAGCAGTTCTCCGGAGAATGGCTTCGATACGATACAGAAGTTCTTCCATTGAGAACGGCTTCGTGATATAATCATCAGCACCTGATTTAAACCCGTCTATTATGTCTTCTTTCTGGTTTTTTGCTGTGAGAAAAATTATGGGAACGTCAGGGGATACCCGACGAATCTCTTTACCAAGGGTAAGTCCATCCATTTCGGGCATCATAATATCAAGTATGCATAAATTGAACGATTCTTTAAGGAAGAATTCAAGAGCCTGATTGCCATTAATAGACAAAATTGTTTCATAGTTTTTCGCGGTCAGATAGTTCTTTAGCAAGATACCCAGATTGTTGTCATCTTCTGCAAGGAGAATTCTTATTTTTTTCATATGTTCTTAATTTAAATTAATCCGTTTTGGGAAGAAAAATTGTGAATTTTGTCCCTTTGTTTATCTGGCTTTCAACCTTAATTGTCCCATGGTGTTCTTCGATGATCTTCTTAACATAACTTAATCCCAGGCCAAAACCTTTAACATTATGAACATTTCCGGAATGTACACGAAAAAATTTATCAAAAATCCTTTTTAAGTTGTCTTTACTTATTCCTATTCCTTTATCTTCAATTGTAATCAGTAGCCCCCTTTTGTTATTACGGGTAGAGATTGTAATGTTGGGTTTATTGTTGGAGTATTTAATTGCATTATCAATAAGGTTGGAAATGGAATTTACAAAATGATTTTCATCAACAATTACCAGAGATAAGATAGCCTGTAAGTCTTTTCTAATAACTCCGTTGCGACTTGCAATCTGAAGTGTGAAATTTTCCACAGCTTTTTCGATTATACCATGGATATCCAATTCAACTATCTCAAGTTTTATACTATGTCTTGCAAATATTGACATCTGCAGAACTTTTTCAACCTGAAATTTGAGTCTCATGCTCTCATCTGAAATAATTTTTGCAAGGTTGTCGATATTTTTGTCACTGTCAGATATTGTTTTATCTGCCATCATTTCAGAAGCCAGTGATATTGTGGAAATTGGTGTTTTAAGTTCATGAGTCATATTATTAATGAAATCACTCCTGATTTCCGAAATCTTTTTTTGTCGGAAGATAACGATAAAGGTCCCGGTTGAAAGCATAAGTAACAACAGGGTAAAAAGTAATGATAAGAAACCTAGGTTTCCGATTTTCTCAATTTTATATTGCCGTTCCTGGAGACAATATAGTACAATTTGATTTTGGCTGGGAACAGGGTCATTTGGAAAAAGTTGAATGATGAATTTATTGGTTCCGGGTTTATCTGTGAAACCGGGTGTTTTCCAGATATTTCCCAGACGACCGGAGCGTATTGAGAATTCAAAATCGAGATATATTCCAACATTATTGAGGGCTGTTCGGAGCTGTTTGCTAAGATTTTCAGGATCAATCCTTTCTCTTATATCCGGGGTGTTTCGAAGAATCTTTTCCATAATGCTTTCGAGGAAAACAATTTTATTACTTACCCTGCCGGTTATTTCTGAATCTGTGATTTGTTGCGAGGGTTCAATCGTTTGATTTGAATTAAATGAAGGGCTGTTTTCGGCTGAGATAAATATTTTATGACCTGAACTGGTAATTGCTATTGGCTCATTAGGATTAATAAGTCCGTACGTTTCAAGCAATGCTAAGTTTGGATGATATCCCTGAAGTTTTTTGGCCAGTGGAGAATTCGCGGGAACTATTGCTGTAATCGAATCTGATGATGCCGGATCAATCTCATCAACAATGTTTTTTAATAATTCCTTTTCCTCCAGATCAAGTACAACTGACTCAAGAGCTTTATTCGCAAGATATCTGAATTGTTGATCATTTATTGCAATAGTATTGCGAATCCAGTATAATTGAATTAATATTAGTCCGGAAATTGCCAGAAAAAAGAATGTGGCCAGTAATACAATAGTTTTTCGCTTCATTCAGATACAAAAATACTTGTATATTTTTATATTTTCTCTCTTTAACTTTCTTTAACAACTAAGTTTGTTTTTTTCTTTGATTACAATGAGGGCTTAATATCAATCAATAAAAAATAATGAGTATCGGCTTTTATAAACAAAAAAGACTATGGTGCTTGAAAATCAATTATTTGCCCCAACCCTAAAGGGAGTAATTGATTTTGGCTGTGCCGAGCTCGCACGCAAGCGTGCTCGGTTCTTCGCACCCTTCAGGGTAAGGGGCATACGAAGAAAATCATTAAATTAATGTTTAAGATTCCTGATAGTCATTTAAATTTTTTTAACATATCATTAAAATATTGTTAATATTCAACTGGTTATGAAGTTTTGTTTTTTATTTTGGTAAAAAGTAATATCTTTGTAAAGGATTTGGCATGATAATTGATTTACAAGGAATAGAGGTTTTTTTCATAGGTTAGGTTAGTTTTTTTAGGGTTATCAAAAGAGGAGCCGCTTTCATAGCGGCTCTTTTTCTTTTTAAAAAGAGAGTATATATGCTGACCTCAGGTGAGAATCTCTGAAATTGAAGTCAATTTTTGTTTGAAAGATTCATCACCTTATTTACTATAAGATTTTTCTCCCTCGCAGCATGATAAATATGTTTTCTGATATGGCTCGATTTTTTCTTTTGGAGCCAGGTAAGATCTATAACAAAAGTAGATCCATCTTTATTACGAAGCATTACTTTTTTCTGTTTACGTGGCATAGTTAACCCTTTAATATCAACCCAAAGGAATGAATGTTTCTTTGGCTTGAAAACTCCGTATCTGAACTCTATTTTATCATCATCTATTGAAAAAAAGAGGTCTTGTCTCTTAATAGTTGCAAAGGATGCAATAATAGAAACAAACAGACTAATACCAAAGGGGACTAGTGAAAGTGTTGCAGGAATACTTTTATGCCCAAGCAGGAGGCTTTTTATCAGGATAAAAACCCCTGCCAGGAAAAATAATCCCGCAAAAATCCATAAAAGGATCTTTCTACCTCTGGAGAACTCCTCTTCAGATAAGTTGTAATGTAAACTTTCCATACTCTATTGGGTTAAGTATTGTAAATTCTTATCCTTTATATTATTCACATTTATAATGAAAACTGCTGTAATTGTTTCAATCTCCCTTAGGTTTGAAGTCATCAGTTTCATGTTTTTTTCACTATTGCAGTCCTGTACCTGAAATAAATAATCAACGTTTTGCAGTTCTTTAAGGAAAAAGTGCTTGCCATGTCTGTTTGAGATAAGGGTGAAAATTAAATCAGGAGAACCATTTGTTTCTGAAAACCTGCTAAATGGTAAATCGTGCCCGTTTTTGTCAGTTAGTTTAATAGGAGAGATATGTTTCAGAGAGATTCGGAACTTCTTATTTAATGTAAGGGAAAGTTTATAATCTGGTTCAGCTGAAACGATTCCAAACAAAACGAAGTTAAAATTTTGGTTAACTTTAAGTTTTATCCGGGAGATCTTGTGTAAACTCTTCATCTTAATGATGGTGTAACCGTTAAAGGTATGAAAAAAATGATATATTAATCATTAACCATTGATATTATCTTTCAGTTTTTTCCATGCCTTTCTGGCGGCCTCCTGTTCTGCCTCTTTCTTTGAGTTTCCCTGACCTAAGCCTAACTCTTCATTGTCAATGATTAGGATGGTTGAGAAGATAGATTTTTTAAGGTTGAAATCATACTCCTCGTTATAAGTGAAAATGAGGGTGGATTTATGCTTCTGGACCCATTCAAAAACAAGACTTTTATAATCTGTATCAGTCTTGACAATTAAATCAAGATCGAGATATTTATCAAGAACATTTTTAAGAAATAATTTTTTTGTTTTTCTGAATCCTTTATCCAAAAAGACTGATCCTATAAGTGCCTCAAGGGAATCACCATAAAGATTTTTTGTAGGGTGCCCGGAACTAATATTACTGATAAGGATTTTATTTAGACCCATTGATAGAGCCAAATTATTAAGAGCATCTCTGTTAACGATTCTTGACCGCGTTTTTGTCAGAAAGCCTTCATTGGCATCAGGGAATTTATTAAAAAGATAATCTGACAGAACAGCATCAAGAACTGCATCTCCAAGATATTCCAGCCTTTCATTATTCACTTTTTTGCCATTTGGAAGGATAAATGTGGCAGATCGATGAATAAATGCTATTTCATATATTCTAAGGTTTCCGGGACTGAATCCCAATAACTTTTTTAAACGAGACCGGAATTCCTGTTTATCAAGAAGATATGTCCCATTTATTCTTTTTCGGAATAACGACACTAAACTTCAGCTTTCTTAATAACTATAGAGGCATTATGACCACCAAATCCAAAATTATTACTTATGGCAAAATTTACTTTTCTGTTCTGAGCTTTGTCTAATGTAAAATTCAGGTTCTGATCTATTTCAGGATCAGGCACCTTAAAGTTTATGGTAGGGGGAATAATGTCATGGACAACAGCCATTATTGTGGCAATAGCCTCAACCGCACCTGCAGCTCCCAACAGGTGGCCTGTCATTGATTTAGTGGAGCTGATTCTTAAATTATAGGCATGCTCTCCAAAAACACTTATAATAGCTTTTGCTTCAGAGATATCTCCAAGGGGAGTAGATGTGCCATGTACATTTATGTAGTCGATATCTTCGGACTTTAGCCCGGCATCATTGACTGCAAGCTTCATAACACTACATGCACCACGCCCTTCAGGATGGGGAGCTACCAGGTGATAAGCATCGGAAGTAAGTCCGGTTCCAGCTAATTCGCAATAGATCTTTGCCCCTCTTGCTTTAGCGTGTTCATACTCCTCAACTATTAAAGCTCCGGCGCCTTCTCCAAGAACGAACCCATCACGTGTATGATCGAAAGGCCTGGAGGCAGTTTTATACTCTTCGTTATTGGTTGAAATAGCTTGCATTGAAATAAATCCACCTATCCCTGGTTCATTGATAACAGCCTCAGAGCCACCTGCAATAAAAATATCTGCTTTTCCCCAACGAATGTAATTTATTGCATCAATAATTGCATTGGTAGAGGAGGCACATGCCGACACAGTTGCGAAGTTTGGCCCTCTGAAATCATATTTTATTGAGATTGAGCCGGCTGCAATGTCTGCAATCATCTTGACGATAAAAAATGGGCTGAAACGGGGTGTCCCATCTCCTTCGACAAATTCTTTGATAGCCTTGAAAAATGTATCAAGTCCTCCTATACCTGCGGCCCAAATTACACCGGCCCTTTCATGGTCAATTTTATTCAGGTTTAATCCTGAATCAGTTACGGCTTCGTCAGCCGCGATGAGTGCATACTGGGAATAAGCATCCAATTTGTTGGACTCTTTTCTGTCAAAGTAATCTTTAGAGTCATAGCCCTTTAATTCACATGCAAATTTGGTTTTGAACTTTTCAGTATCAAACCGTGTAATCATCCCTGATCCACTGACACCATTTTTTAGTCCTTCCCAGTAATCATGCACATTATTACCCAGGGGGGTCAAAGCCCCAAGACCTGTTACTACAACTCTTCTCATAAATTAGCTTATTAAAAAATGCAAATTATTTTGCATTCTCCTCAATGTACTTGATTGCTTCCCCAACAGATCCAATTGTTTCTGCCTGATCGTCGGGAATCCCGATATTGAACTCTTTTTCAAACTCCATGATTAACTCAACAGTATCAAGAGAGTCTGCACCTAGATCATTGGTGAAACTAGCTTCAGGAGTTACTTCTGATTCGTCTACTCCAAGTTTGTCAACTATGATCTCTTTTACTCTTGTGGCAATGTCCGACATAATAATAAATTTTAATTAATATTAATTCTTGAACCATGCAAAGAAATATATTTGTACCTTATTTTTCAAATGATTTGATGTTTTTTTATTTATAGTATAGTTTAATCTGTTGATAATTAGAAAAATAATCTTACTTTAAGCGATTATTAATAATAATTGACAAATAAGGTAACTAGCAGATAATGAGGAATATAGCTATTATGGCTTCCGGGTCAGGTACCAATGCAGAGAATATAATTAAATACTTTTCGAACGGAAATACGGCAAAAGTAAGTCTTGTTTTATCAAATAACCGTCAGGCAATGGTTCTAAAAAGGGCTGAAGAACATGATGTGAGGACTGTTTTTTTCGAACGCAAGGAATTTTATGTCACGGGTAAGGTGCTTCGTTATCTTATATTGTATAAAATTGATTTGGTAGTTCTGGCAGGATTTTTATGGCTGGTACCAGGAAATATTGTTGAACAATTCTCCCGGCGTATAATTAACATTCATCCGGCCTTATTGCCTGATTATGGTGGCAAAGGCATGTATGGAGAGGCTGTTCACAAAGCAGTGATTGATAATCATGATACCGAATCAGGAATTACTATTCATTATGTAGATAAGTATTATGATAAAGGGGATGTCATTTTTCAGACACGGTGTAAAGTCGATCCTTCTGATACACCTGAGCTGCTTGCTGAAAAAGTTCATGCTCTTGAATACCAGTATTATCCACTAATAATTGAAGATGTGGTGGCTAAACTGCCTGATTTTCTAATTGAAGGTCCCGAGTAGGCTTAAGACAACTGTCTTAATCTCTTCAAACTTCATCCGGTTCTCTTCTGAAACAGGTTCCACGGGAGGAGCTTTCACCTTAAGGGGATCAACCGGTGATCCGTTCCGATAAAATCTGAAATCAAGATGAGGCCCCGTTGATAGCCCACTGCTGCCAACATAGCCAATTATATCTCCCTGTTTAACATACACTCCGGGTGAGATACCTGCTCCAAACCGGCTCAGATGCATATAAGCTGTCGCATAAACACTATTATGTTGTATTTTTACGATTCTTCCTGCTCCATTTTCCCTTCCTGCTCTTATTATTTTTCCATCGCCAATTGCATGTACCGGGGTCCCTACTGGTGCAGCGTAATCAACTCCAAAATGAGGTCTGCGTATTCTTAAAATCGGATGTAGTCTGCTTGATGAGAAGCGTGAACTAATTCTCGAAAATTGTAATGGGGCTTTTAGAAAAGCTTTTCTCAGGCTATTCCCGTCAATATCAAAGTAGGTCTCTTTTCCATCCTGAATAAAGGGGATTGCAGTAATTGCAGAACCTGTTCTGTTAAACTGAGCTCCATAAATTTTACCCGAGCCTAACGATTTATCATCGATAAAAAGTTCTTCATAAATTACTTTAAAACTATCTCCCTTCTGCAGACCAAAGAAATCAACCGTCCATGCAAAAATGACTGATAGATCAATTGCCAACGAAGGATGCAGGCCTCCTGTTATCATTGCCTCCCAGAGCGATGTTTCTATAGTACCTGAAGCATACTTTATTTCACTTTTTATCTCCTTCAGGAAAGGAGTAATATTAAGTGAATCAAAGTTAAATACATAACATGTGGTCGGGTTATGTTCGTAAACAAAATACCTGGCCCTTGCTATGCTGTCCCTGTCGCAAAAAATAATGTAATTATTATCCGACCTGATTGTTCTTACATCAAAAACTTCCCTGGAATTTTTTATTGTCTGATCAATATCCTGCATACTAAGTCCATGTTTGAGGAGAATTTCTGACAGATAACCATTTGGTTTTATATGACCCGAAATCAGGTCGAATGAATCGGAAATTATTCCATACATAAAGACAGGACTTTCGATTTCCTGATTAACGGTTGAGTCAGGTTTAAATAAAACACTTTCAGGGTTATAATTTCCGGCATTCTTACAAGAAACAGAAATAGTAATAAGTAAAATAAGGATTAAGCCTTTTCCTTGAGAAAACATCAATATTTCGGAATTAGTTTTTTATTACAATGTTTATGATACGATTTGGAACCACAATAATGTTGGCAGGAGGATTGGTTCCAGTCCATCTCTTCGATCTTTCATCAGCAAGAACTATTTTGATTATCTCATCTTTCGATAAACTTACAGGAAGTTCAATTTTAAATCTCATTTTGCCGTTAAAAGATACCGGATATTCGAAGAGGTCCTCTTTTAAAAACTCCTCATTGTATTCAGGCCAGGGTTCATATGCGAGAGTAAGGTTATGCTCTAGGATCTGCCATAATTCTTCTGCCATGTGTGGTGCAAAAGGTGAAAGTATCTTTGTAAATGTGCAGGCTGTATCAATGGTTACTTTTCCTTTTTTGGTTGCAAGATTGATAAATATCATCATTGCAGAGATTGCAGTGTTAAACCGGAGATTTTCAATATCTCCCTCAACTTTTTTAATAACCTGGTGAAGTCCTTTTAATACCTCTCCATCTTCTTCTCCCTTTATTATATTTTCCGGATTGGAAAGGAATCTGAAAGCTCTGCCCAGGAATCCATATACCCCTTTTACACCTTTCTCGTCCCATGGTTTTGTGACATCAAGAGGCCCCATGAACATCTCATAAAGTCTCAGGGAGTCAGCACCATATTTTGATGTAACATCATCAGGATTAACAACATTTTTGAGCGATTTTGACATCTTGGCAACTATTTGTCTCAGCCCGGCTCCAGTCTCTTTATGAAAATATTTGCCTTCACGTTCATCAACGAGATCTCCTGAAACTTTAGAGCCTGATTCTGTTTCATACGCGAAGGCAAGTATCATTCCCTGATTAAATAGTCTTTGATAGGGTTCATCAGTTGATACAATCCCCAGATCAAATAATACTTTGTGCCAGAAACGGCTGTACAGCAGGTGGAGCACTGCGTGTTCAGCGCCACCGATATAGAGATCGACCGGCATCCAGTATTTCTCTTTATCCGGATTAAAAATCATTTCATCATTTTTGGGATCAATGAATCGCAGATAATACCAGCACGATCCTGCCCATTGTGGCATAGTATTAGTTTCCCTTCGTCCCTTCCGGCCATTTTTATCAGTTACATTCAGCCATTCATCAGAATTTGAAAGAGGTGATTCACCGGAATCTCCGGGAAGATATTTTTCAAGTTCAGGAAGTTCAAGGGGGAGTTCATTTTCATTCAAAAGCGTAACTTCTCCATCTTCCCAATGAATTACCGGAAATGGTTCTCCCCAGTATCTCTGTCTGCTGAAAAGCCAGTCGCGAAGCTTATAGTTTACCTTAGCTGTTCCCAGCTTTTTAGACTCAAGCCAGCTGGTTATATATGCTATACCGGCATCTTTATTCATGCCATTTATGTCAATATCATTTGAAACATCAGATGAGTTAATATATTTTCCATCCTCAGTCCAGCATTCTTTTCCATTAATGATTCTGTTCTTCTGTTCATGATCCGATACATCAGGATCCTGAATGCAAACAATAGGCAGGTTAAATTTTTGGGCAAATTCAAAGTCACGCGTATCATGAGCAGGGACAGCCATAATTGCACCGGTGCCGTAACCTGTTAAAACATAATCAGCCACCCAGATAGGTATCAGCTTGTTATTCAATGGATTAATTGCATACCTCCCGGTAAACACTCCTGATTTATCTTTTGCCAGGTCAGTACGGTCAAGATCTGATTTTAGTGATGTGGCTTTAATATAGGCGTTAACTTCATTCTTACAGTCATCTGTTGTGATTTTACCGGTCAGGGGATGCTCGGGGGCTATTACCATGTAAGTGGCTCCAAACAGTGTGTCTGGCCTTGTAGTAAAGACAGCTAATTTTTCCTGTAGCCCTTCAATTTTAAAATCAACTTCAGCTCCGGTTGAACGGCCAATCCAGTTGCGTTGCATATCTTTAATTCCGTCAGACCAATCGAGTTTATCAATCCCTTCCAGAAGTCTTTCGGCATAAAGGGGAATGCGAAGCATCCATTGCTTAAGATTTTTTTTCTCTACTCTGTTTCCGCATTTCTCATGCGAACCATCTGCCAGTACCTCTTCGTTAGAACATACAATACGGCAACCCGGACACCACCATACCCGGGCGTTATCATAGTAGGCAAGTCGTTTAGAGTTAATGTATTTAGCAGTTTCGTTTTGGCCAGGAGCTGAAATGTAAGCAGGTATTTCTAAATCTGAGATGGGCCTTCCTTTCTGCAACTTATCATCAAACCAGGTATTATAGAGCCTTAAAAATATCCATTGGGTCCATTTAAAATAGCCCGGGTCGGTAGTATTTATTTCATTGTCCCAGTCATAACTTAATCCCAGTTCTTTTATCTGCCTTCTAAAAGTATCGCAATTTTTTTTAGTTGTAATTGAAGGATGGGTTCCTGTTTGTATTGCATATTGTTCGGCAGGAAGTCCGAATGCATCCCATCCCATTGGGTGGAGTACATTATATCCCTTCATTCTTTTATACCGGCTGAAGATATCGGTTGCTGTATATCCCTCAGGGTGACCAACATGCAGGCCTGCGCCGGAGGGGTATGGGAACATGTCAAGTATATAGCATTTCTTCGGATTAGTTAAATCTTCCGGTGTTTTGAAGGTTTTATTCTCTTCCCAGTATTTCTGCCACTTTCTTTCAATTTCCTGGAATTTGTAATCCATCTTATTAGTTTGAAATTAATTTAACTTTAGGCACTTTAGCTCACTTTAAGTACTTCTTACTTTTAAGTCTGCGAAAGTAGAAAATCTTTAGCAAAAATCATTATTAAGGAGATGCAATAGGTGGCAGATCATGTAAATTTATGGAATTAGTTGTTTAACCGGGCTTTTGGTTATATTTTTGCAGTGTAATCATGGTCCCGTAGTTCAATGGATAGAATAGCAGATTCCGGTTCTGTCGGTTGGGCGTTCGAGTCGCCCCGGGATCACAATTGTAGTGTCGGCGCGCGCCCCGACACTACTTTATGCCAGGGTTTTGCTGTTTTGTTTATCACCGTAGTTTAATACGGCTTTTACTACGTTGATCTTACACTGGACCTTATTCAGCCAGCCCTTTCTACGCCTTCTGCCTTCTGCCTTCTCCTTCCCGTTCAATGATTCCCTGCCAGGGCGTTTTATTTATACATTGTTTAATTCTTCCATTAAAGCTTTTCGTTTTGGATATTCTGCACGTAATATTGCTATAATTTCATTCGTTTTCCCCCTGTCTCCAGGTTTTATGATCCTTCTTAAATATTTGCAAGCATTTTGATAATGATTTCTACCCATATTATTCTTCATATATTTAATAATCGCTTCTGAATAGAGTTGTACTAATTCATCTGCATTCTATATTCTTGTTAAATTTTTTATATGACTATCAGGAATCTTAACCATGAATTTATTGATTTTCAAGCACCATAGTATTTATTAATTATAAAAGCCGATACTCATTATTTTTTAAAATGCAATCTACTTATTAATTTTCGAATCAATAGTTAATATAAAAATGATTTACGCTATCGTTTTTTAAGCTTGTTGGTAGCGGAGTTCAATAGATACCTGCCTGCCTGTGTGAAGCGAACAATCGCCACGGGATCACATAGTCCTAAAAAATTAAATAGAGTTTCGGGTTAAAATACAACACAAAAATTCTGAAATTTTAGCTTCAATATCATTCATGTGTGCAACAGGAGTGTGTCCGGCCCCCTCAATAGCGAAAATTTCATATTCGACATTTTGCTGATCCAACAGACATGATAGCCACAGACAGTTACTGTAAGGAACAATTGAGTCAGCAATTCCATGGGCAAAAATGGTGGGCGGATCATTTCTATCTACAGTCTTGTCCATCCTATCTATGTTTGGGCTACCCCATAAATTAATAAATGCGATCAACCCACTTTTATCCCAGGTTACAGTATCAGAACTATCCTTATAACAAAGGTTGGAAGAAAGTATTCCACCGGCAGAGCCACCACCTACGATTATATAATCCTTATTAATACCGTATTTAAAACTATTCTTCCTTATCCATTCGAGTGCTGCCATAACATCATTCACAGCATCATTTATAGTGGCACTCATATCTTCTCCCGGATCTTTACGTAATCGATAATCAGTTGATACAGATACGTACCCTTTCCTGGCAAATGTAATGGCGAGTGTTGTGATGTAGCTTTGAGTTTTAGTCCCACCACTGAAGCCCCCGCCATGAACCCATAAAATAACAGGACGGTTGATTTCATTATCTTCGAATGGTGTATAAACATCAAGGTGTAGTTTCTCTAAAGAATCTTTATAATTAATGACTTCGGAAAAGATTATATCCTTCTTCACTTCAACACTATCAAAAACCTGTTTTATGTATCTTAGTGAATCCGGAATAACTAACTTTTTTACCTCAGCAGCAGATTCTTTTTTCTTCCCGCACATACACAATGTTATCAATACCGTTGATAACATTGCAAATAGACTAATTTTAATAAGTTTTTTACTCATGGTTTATTATATTATAGCAGTGGTGTCCGGTTAAGTTACTATTGTTATATCTATATCCATTATGTTCCCTAGTTTTTCAATTTGAGATGAATAGTCGCCATAAACCCAACAAAGATGATTCCCATAGTCTTGTTGCTTTTTAACAAATTCACTGGCGGTACCACTTTCTTTACCAACTATGTAAGCCGAAACAGAGCATCCCCTTAAATCTTCATCCCAACCTTTGGAACCAACGAGTTTCCCTTTTAATACCAGAAGTTTGGTCCCGGTAGGATCCATTCGGGCAACAGTAACATTCTTTTCATCGTTTTGCATAAAATCGACTACCACTTTTGTTCCCCAGCCACTTTCAACAAATCGTCCTAACTGGTAAGGAAGACCAGGCTTATCATAACCATTCATCTTTATCCCGGGGACACTGTGGTTTATTTCCATCTTTCCATCTTTTGCGTAAAACATATTCCCCATATGTGCAGATTTTTTTGAAACAGACATGAGCATTTGCATAGACAATAGGCCTCCTAAGTCACCTTCACAGGCTGATGGTATGCCAAGGTCTTTAAACATTGTATGGATGAGGCATGGAGTTATTTGCCATTTTTGTGGTAAACGGCTAACACAGAACTCAAAACATTCAATAGTAAAGGCATTGCAATTATGCTTTTTCATTAAACTGATGACTGCCTGGTAAAATAACATACTGCTGGCAACATGTTCTTTACCCAGGTAACTATGGTTAGCATTTTTAAACATTATATCAGCCATTTCCTTTGCATCATCTACTGTAGAATCGTTTTGTTGCAATCTACCCATTTCACCGGTTAGATCTTCATAGGAAATTTGCTCCAGTTCGATACCGTACATATCTTTCAACTTATAAGGTTCGTTTATACCGGCTATTGAAGCAACCGAGGGCCATCCCCAGTTAGTAGGGTATAGTATTTTTGTACTTTTAAATACCTTTCGGGCCCTTAACAGGTTAAAAATTTCAGCAAATCCGAAGTCCTGATCAGAGATATAAATCTCTATCCCTTTACTTCTGCAGTATGCTGCAATATCAACCGAACGACAATTTAAATCCGATGAAATAACAACAGGTTTATTATACTTTTCAGCTAGTTTGAAAGTGGCTATTGAAGATCCACCAGGATTTATAAATAAGACATCAGCATGCAGGGCATCTTTCTCAATCTTTTTGTACTGCTCATCCTTGATTTTGAAATCTTCGATGTGCAGGATCAAGTCAGGTTCAAGTATCTCAACATCCGAAAGGTTGATTCCAAAACTGTTTTTGGCAATATCGCCTTTGAAATTTTCAAAAGACTCTAAGGCCCTGGCTTTTTCATCTTCCATAGATACAACATTAAAACGGCAAGGGCCCTCCCATTCAGCAGTGTGGTACATTGCAGTTATAAGGGGCTTAACGATCAGCTTCTTCAGATGCGGACTGGGAATGTCAATCTGAGGCATTGAATATGCCTGTGTTCCAATAATCGGATTCAAGTATAATCCATTAACTACGGCAGCACCTGTAATGGTTGCCCCTACACTACTCTTAATAAATTTTCTTCGTTTCATTTGGATATATTTTTAAAATTAGATTTTATTAATGTTTTATAAAACTACCTTTTAGTCTAATATCTTTTGATGAACTACCTATCATCAGGTCAAACTCCCCGGGTTCCACAACAGGCTTCATAAAAGTATTGATAAAAGCCAAATCTTCAGGGATAAGTTTAAGTTTTACTGTTTCCATTTCGCCGGGATTCATGCTTCTAAAATAGCCGGCACATTCTCCGCTGTCCATCTTGTTGACAGGGGACGCCCGTTTATGAGTACAACAATAGTAGGTGTGCCGGTTGAATGAACTGCCTTTATGAGTTCTTCCTGCAAGCCTGTAAGGTCTAAATTGGCGATATCCTTTCCTTCCCCGTTTGTCCCTACTGAATTTTCTTCATTGTCTACAGTGCGCCATTCGTTTTCCCCTACGACAACAATTGCAACATCGGCTTTTCCTGCTGCTTTTTTGGCTTTCTTAATTCCTGCTTCCCAGGGTGGAAGGAATACTTCACGGAGTTGCCGCTCAGATATCTCCATCGAGCCTCGTTCAAAGCCACCTGTCCCCTGACTTTGTCCCGGGAAATGGCATAATCCTGCAATGACTTTATCTTCTGATGAAATGCCTTCTCCCTGTGCTCCGGCTATGATGGACTCAGCAATCCGTGAACAAAGGTAGGGGTCTTCGGAATACGTTTCCATGTTTCGCCCCAGACGGGGGTCTCGATTAGGTTCTATTACCAGAGTAAATAATTGGTGAACGCCAATACTCCTGGCTTCTTTTGCTGCTGTTGAATAGATTTCTTCAACCAGATCCATATTCCAGGTACTGCCAATTGCCAGCCCTTCGGGGAAGATTGTTGCCCCGGAAGCTCTTAATCCATGTGTGCCCTCTTCAATGATGAAAAGGGGTATCCCTAACCTTGTTTCTTCGCGGGCAATCCATTGGAGCTCATTTATAAATTCTGCCTGTTGTCTTGGTCCTTTATGTAAAATTTTATCGGGGATACTAAAAAATCCACCACCGGGTCCGACCCCTTCCTCGTAGGTGCCTCTGGTAAACTCTTTACATCCCTCCATTTTTTCTTCAATACTTTCACCCAGGTCTTTGGTAAATAAGGCCGGCATATTGAGCTGCCCGATCTTTTCTTCCAAAGTCATTTTTGAAAGCAAATCTTTTACCCTTTGTTCAATTGACTGCCTGGGATCCAGGTAAAGTTGATTGCCTGTTTGTCCCTGGCAAATGTTCTGATTAATTCCAATTATAAGAATCAGTACAATGATAATTATCCGGTTAATCTGAGTTGTAATCTTCATTTTACTTTTTCTATTTTAGAATATCAGTGTCTTATTAGATTAGGATATCGCTGCAAAGAGGTACATTTCATAGATGAACTTATTGCAGGTGAGTATGCAAGATAAACAATCATACATATATTACGGCCAATAACTCAACTGTTGTTTGTATAGCAGACTATACGGTATATTTAAACGAAAGAAGCAGGAGAAGAACAATAGGATTCTTCTTCTCCTTATTGTTTTCCCCTGCTTTAGTTTAATATAGTTTATTTAGAATGTTTAATAACCAGGATTCTGAGGTTTTAAATTCGGATTACGATCCAATTCTGACTGTGGAATTGGCAGAAGGTAATTCTTTGCAGGATCAAAACTATGTGGCTCAATAGAATTCGTACCTGCAAATACTTCTGTTCCTAACTGGCGTCTTTTTATATCAAACCAGCGTTTATACTCCAGCGGGAACTCCAGCAATCTTTCTTTTAGCACGGCATTAATAAAATCCTCTTTGGACAGTCCTGATGCTAAATCAGCAGGAAGAGTTCCACCAAAGCGGGCACGTTCCCGTACTTTGTTAATATATTCATAGGCCTTTGTTGTAGGTCCATTATTCACTTCAGCCAGAGCCTCAGCTGCTATAAGGTAAACCTCAGCAAGCCTGTAGATTGGGTAATTTCTTCCGCTGTTACTTCCATCACTGGCAGCCCCTGCGCCGGGGTATAAAGCATATTTTCCAAAATGCATCCGTGAAATTTCCCAATTGGTATAGGGTACCATTACTCCGCTAAAAGGCGATTCAGTAATAAAGGTTATTTCCATACGGTGGTCTCCGGAATCGTATAAATTGTATAGTCCGGGAGAAGGAACAACAACACTCCATCCCTGCATATCTGCTCCCCTGATACCAGTAAGAGGTGCCCACAAGTTATAGAATGTTTGATTACCTGCTTTAAAATCAACAGTCCATATATGTTCCGCCATATCCCCATTATCAGCTTTCCACAGTTCAGTGAAATCATCAACAAGGTCATAGCCATATGTTGCTCTTGAGTTAATTACTTCTTCAGCATATCGGGCTGCTTTGTCATATTCACCTAGTGTAAGGTATACTGATGCCAGCATGGTTTTTGCAGAACCTTTTGTTGGCCGGCAACGAATACCACTGGCATATGTATCAGGCAGGTTTAGTTCAGCAAATTCACAATCTTCAATTATTTTCTGGTATACTTCTGCTGCCGGTGTTTTTGATGCATCTGCAACTAAGCCCGGATCAGTTACAAACTCACCGATATATGGTATATCTCCAAATAACTGTACCAGAATATAGTAACAATGAGCTCTAAGGATACGTGCTTCAGCGACTAATTCTATTGTTTTAGCACCATCCTTATTTGGTATTGACTGAGCTCCGCTAATGGCAGCATTGGCTGCGCCTATTGAGCGGTAGACTTCGGGCCAGAAGGCAGTTATCAGTCCATTGTTAGCATCCGGAACAAAATTATTCATCTGGATACGTCTTGCAGGAGTTCCCTGATCTCCAATATCACAAGCATCACCTAATAACATAATTGTAATCGGTAATTTCCGTCCATATATGGTCTCTCTTGCCAACCTTGAGTAGACGCCCATTACTGCGGCCTCAACTTCTACTTCGGTTTTAAAGTATGATTCCGGGGCTAAAACCCCTATTGGATTTTCTTCAAGTTTAGTACAGGATGCTATAGTAGTGAATATTACAGCACAGACTGCTAAAATTTTATATATAGTATTTCTTTTCATTTTTTTTTGATTTAGCATGATTAGAAAGTAACGTTAAGTCCAAAAGTTATCGACCTGGAGCTGGGATATGAGCCATAGTCCAAACCAAGACTTGTATTGCCATCATTATAGCTTACATCAGGGTTATAACCGGTATACTTTGTAATAGTCCAGAGATTCTGTCCGCCGATGTAAACACGTAATTTCTCAATACCTGCTTTTTGCAGAATCCTTTCAGGAATATTATAACCCAGTGACACATTTTTCAAACGGACATATGAACCATCTTCCACCCAACGGGTAGAGGTAATTGAACTGTAAGCGCCTGCAACAGGTATATCAGTTTGAGTATTGGAAGGTGTCCAGCGGTTCAGTACTGTTGCCATCTGGTTCCCTTTACCATTAACCCATTCAAGCTCCATACGTGTAAAATTCATCATGTCGTTTCCGACAACACCCTGGAAGAAGATGTTCAGGTCGAAGTTTTTATATTGTAGTGTGTTATTAAATCCGAGAATATAATCCGGATGAGGATTCCCTATTATTGTCCGGTCATCACTGTTAACAACACCATCAGGCTGCATAATAAGTTTATTATCAGCATCACGACCTGCAATATCTCTGTAAATCGGAGATCCGTCTGCTTCATTAACACCATCGTAAATATATCCGTAGAATGAGCCAGCGGGGGCGCCTTCGGTTAGTATGTGTGTATCATCACCGATAAGGTGACCTGGCCTTCTTTTATAAATTACCTCTCCGGAAGGCAAGGATAATACCTTGTTTCTGGAGAATGAAATATTAAAGTCACTTGTCCATGATAAGTCACTATTTTCAATATTAACCGTACTTAGACCTAATTCGAAACCTTTGTTTTCAAGTGATCCAATATTCCTTAAACTGGAAGAATAACCTGAATACTGAGGAAGAGGAACGTTGTAAAGCAAATCTTCTGTTTTCTTGTAATAATAATCCAGGTTTGCATTTAATCGTCCATTCCAAAAACCGATATCGAGGCCAATATCTGTTTGTTGCGTGCTTTCCCATGCCAAGTCAGAATTGGCGACAGAAGATGGGACTACAGCATTTACAGTAGCCTCATTGATAGCAGCCACACCAGAAGCAAAATTTGCCAGCGATTGGTAGACTCCAATATCAGTATTACCAGTTACGCCATAACTTGCTCTGAATTTCAACTGGCTAAGAGTTTGAAATGATTCAAGGAATGGTTCCTGTTTAATGTTCCATGCAAATGCACTTGATGGAAAGAATCCCCACTTGTTGTTTTTCCCTAATCTGGATGATCCATCAAACCTTCCGGTGAATGTTAATAAGTATTTATCTTTAAAATTGTAATTTGCCCTGCCATAATACGATAGTAACTCCCATTGGCTTAAGTCAGAATAATCCAGCTGATAATCGGCACCTCCATCCAGATTCCAGAATAAATAGGAATCAGTAATGTAACTATTGTTATTGGAAGTCCACCATTCGTTCCTGTTCGACTGGTATGAATGACCTGCCATTAGATTTAATTTATGCACGGCATTAATCACTTTGTTATAAGAAAGGTAGTTCTCATTCAAAACTGAGGTTGATTTGCTGGACCCAATGCCGGCATCACCTCCCACATTTCTTCCGGCATTAAGGGTGGTCGGAGTATAGTTGCCGTTTCTGTTATTCCTGATACTTACACCAAGTGTGGATTTGAAAACCAAACCTTCCATAATTGTCAGATCAACATAAGTACTTCCCTGGTATAGGTCATTGACCGATTCATTAACATATTGTGTTGCTGTAGCATAAGGATTATCATAGGGGTCGCCTATGGGTGAAGTAGTGAATGAACCATCTTCGTTATAAATCCCAATTGTTGGTGAAATAATTAATGCTCCGGAGATTACTCCTGTATTTGTTGCTCCTCCTGAACCTTCCTGTGATTTTACTCCATTTTCAATGGATCTTCTGAAAAACATTCTTGTACCTACTTTCAGGTTCTTTCCTGCATCAATATCAAGATTGGTTAAACCGGAATAGCGTTTATAATCGGAGTTTATGACTATACCATCCTGTCCATAATAGTTAAGTGAAGTATAAAACCTGAAACTCTCTTTGCCTCCTGAAGCCGACAACTGATAGTTTTGCAAGCTTCCATCTTTAAATATAATGTCTTGCCAATCAGTTCCTACTCCATAGCTCGAAGGATTTGGAAATGGGACACTTGTACTACCACTATTTGCACGGACCTCATTGATATACTCAGCAAACTCGGTGGCATTTAACAATTCAAGTTTTTTTCCAACCTTATTAAAGCTATAAGATGAATTAAATTCAATCTTGGTATCCCCTGTTTTTCCGGATTTTGTAGTAACCAGAACAACGCCATTGGCTCCACGTGAACCATAAATTGCAGTTGCTGATGCATCCTTCAATATCTCAATTGATTTAATATCTTCGGGTGGAGGTATTGCGCCCCCGGCAAATCCATCAACGACATACAAGGGGTCACTGCTTGCATTAAGTGATGTTCCTCCACGGATTCGGATCCGGGTTCCACCGCCAGGCTCTCCATTTAAAGAGGTCACCTGTATACCAGTTGCCCGTCCCTGAACTGCCTGATCAATTCCCAGAGAAGGGAATGATACCAGATCTTTTGAGGTTACTGAAGCAACAGAGCCAGTCAGATCACTCTTTTTCACAGTACCATAACCTATAACTATTACTTCCTCAAGAGATTTAACATCAAGCTCCATTACAACATCAATAATTGATCTTCCATCAATAGCTACTTTAGTTGCGTTGTATCCAATATATGAGAAAGCAAGCGTTGCCTCCTTGTTGGCAGCGTCAATAGTATAAGTGCCATCAATATCGGTAATAGCGCCTGTATTGGTGCCCTCAACAACTACTGTAACTCCTATAAGAGGAATTCCATCTGAATCCGTAACGCGACCGGTAACTTTGAGTTGTTGAAGTAATGATTTAGGAGTTATAACAATAAAATTGTTATCAAGTACCCTGTAGCCTACCTCTGTGTTGTTCAAAACCAATGCCATTAAATCATCAATAGATTGGTCGGTAGTAGTAAATGTCAGCTTTTTGTCGAGATCGGTAAATTCATCGTTATAGAAAAACCTGAACTCGCTCTCTTTCTCAATTGTTTTCAGTACATCACGAACTGATTGGTCAATAATATTCAGGTCGAACTTTGCCTGTTGTGAGTAAACAGAGGCCATTAAGTTAACCGAAAGAATACATGTTAATAGGACTGATAGTTTCATAACACGTAAAATTTTAAGTAAGGCAGGAGGAAAGTTGAGACAATACCTCCCTGAATAGAATTTTTTCATACATTTGTAATGTTAGGTTTTAAATTATTTTTAAGACTTAATAAAGCTTTTTACAAGGGAGTAGGTGCAAACTACTCCCTTATTTTTTGTGGTGGTTTCATGATTATCATATTTAAAGTTAATAGAATGAGTTAATTATTTTTAGTCATGATCCTTTTATATTCTTCTTTGGAGGAACGATCCATCGCAAGTCTTATAGTATCTTTATTGATCTGATAATGTATCGGAGCGGTAAGCCTTAAAGCATTCAGCATCTGATCCACCGTTTCATTTTCAATGATCCCGGTGAATTTATATTTCTTAAGCTGAACATCCTCGAATATTATTTTCAGATTGAATCTGCGTTCGAGCATTGGTGCAAGAGTACTTAATGGTTCCCTGTCTATGATCCATCGGGGATCTTTCCACGATGTGTATAGCTCTGTTCTGACATTGGACAAAATGCTGAGGTCCTTCGATTTAACTGACGGATTTTTTTCAGGTTTGAATTGCTCTTCTGAACTTTCAACATATTTTGTCATTTTCATTATTTCTTTATGATAAATGAGTTTGTCATTTGGCATAAGCAATACTCTTTCATTTTTGTCAGGCATACTTAAAATTCTAACATCGATTTTGCCTTCTTCAAGTGTAGCAGATATCGTTTTTTCGTCAGGGTAAGCTTTTACATTAAAACGGGTCCCAAGTGCATGGATAACAATTCCCTGTGTATTTACAATAAATGGATGCAGAGTGTCTTTTGCTACTTTAAAATATGCCTCACCTTTAAGGTTTAACGTCCGGGTTTGCTGACCATAATCCTGACTATAAATAATTGTAGTTCCTGCATTAAGCCATATCTGACTGCTATCGGGCATCTTTATAATGCTTCTGGCACCTAATGGAGTGGAAATTTCAATAGTTTTGTTTTCAAATGAAGTTATTTTCTTCTCAGGTTTGTCAGTCAGCCACCATGTTAAAGCTGAACCCAAACCGAAAATCAGAAGCCAGGAAGCCGCCAGTTTTACATATTTTGTAATACTGGCTTTTCTCCGGCTCCTGAGTTCATTACCTAATCCTAACCTAAACCTATTTTGAGTTAATTTATCTTTAAATGTATTCCAGGTTTCTGCAGTCTGTGTTAATGTATCTCTGTCTTTTCCACCTGACAATAACCAGGAGTCTTTTAATTTGTTGAAATAACTTCGGTTTTCAATACTCGCATTGATCCAGTCGTTTAACTGCTTCAGTTCTTCATCAGAAATAGAGCCGGTTATATGGCTGACAATTAATAAATTGATATTGTTTTTTATAAATTCAAATTTTTCCATAATTCCTATCTATGAATTAAGACACTAAAATGTAACGTATTGATGAATGCTGTTAGAAAATAATTTTATTTTTCTTTTGCCAGGGCAGAAGAAATTTTTTGAAGAGCCCTATAAATATGAGTTTTGACAGTGTTCTCGCTTATGCTTAATTCTTTTGCTATTTCTTCATTTTTTAAAGATTCACCCCGACTCATAAGAAATACTTTGCGACATTGTTCAGGTAATTTTTTAACCGTTTGTTCAATTAATACTTCGGTCTCATCTGAAAAGATATTTTCAATCAGATCATCATTTAAATCATATGTGTCAGAAATGAATTGCCACATCTTTTCGGAACAAAATTGGTTTACTGATTCTTTTCTGGTATTTCGTTGCCTGACAACATTAAGGGCATGATTATGAACTGACTGGAACAGATACGCCTTGAAAGATCCTTTAATAAGAAGTTCCGAACGGTTCTGCCAGATTTTCAGAAAAACATCCTGCACCACTTCTTCTGCCAGCTGAGACTGACCAGTTATTTCCGATGCATAATATACCAGAGACCTAAATGCTGTTTTGTACACTTTTCCCAGGGCAAACTCGTCACCATTTTGTATTTTATCCCAATAAAGGTCGAAGTCCAGGTTCATAGGAATAATAGTAATTCTGATAGATGTTAAATTTAGTTGTTAATTTCCAGAGTTCTATCTAATCAGTAAAGATATTTGTAAAAAGTTGTAACTAATCAGTCAGAAAACCGAAGTCGGAGGTAAAAAGTATGGAGGGGGTGGGAGTTCATGTAGATTATAAGATAAAAGTACAAGCAGGAGAAACGATTTGACCCTTAATATTTCTATCATTTTTGTTATTGATTCAGTGTTGACAGAACTCTTAATTGGTGATAGATGTAAAATTGCACGGACTTTATTAAGATCATCACCGGAAATAAAATTTTTGGCGATCAGGAGATTGTATAGTATGGCAGATTTTAGTGTATTCCCTTTCGCTCTGATGGTTAGGGGGCTGTTGCGTGCAGGGAAAATATGAACAAATCTCAGTTTGTTGTCGTGAAATTTCAGGGTCCACTGAGAACCGTCAGATAATATGATTGTTTTAAAGTTAATCAGGTTATTCCCGACCCATCGAAAGAAATTTTTTCTTCCTGTTAAATTTTTCTGTTCAAGGAATTCTTCTGCTTCCTTGCATATATCATTAACAGATAAGGATCCGGTATAAACATCCATTACAGATTTGCCTAGGTGTTTAAGCCTTTTAGTGAGATCTTGAATGTTAGAATTGGATTCATCTTCTGAGATAAGGGTAATGAACTCAGTGATGAATCCCATGTGGTGCTTGAGTGGGTTAAATATAAAAGGTACAGGTATTTGATAAACAGTAGCCATATTGCAAAGATAAGCAAAAGGGGCGAATGGTATAATGGTGCAGATAATATGACTCAGTACAAGCTTTTTATATTTAAGTGTATATTTTACACTTATTCTTTACAACAGGTTTATTCCCTCTTCCTTCATTTGGTTCTTAACAGATTCCGGCCAGATGCTTGACTGCACTTCTCCAATATGTGATTTTTTGAGAAAATACATACACATCCTTGATTGTCCAATGCCCCCACCAATACTTAGAGGCAGCTGATCGTTAAGTAACATTTTATGAAATAGCAGGTTTTTTCTGTCGTTACACCCTCTTATTTCCAGTTGTTTTTCCAGGGCTTCTTTATCGACACGGATACCCATTGAAGAAATTTCAATAGCGGATTGTAACACAGGATTCCATAAGATAATGTCACCATTCAGTCCTGAATATCCATCTTCATTTATTGTGCTCCAGTCATCATAATCAGGTGCACGCCCATCATGAGCTTTCCCATCACTCAGGGTGGCCCCGATGCCTATTACAAACACTGCACCAAAGTTACGTGCAATATTTGCCTCACGTTCTTTAACTGTCAGGTCAGGGAATTGTTTTAATAGCTCTTCCGAATGAATGAAGTGGATCGTGTCGGGTAAATCAGGTGTAAGCTCAGGATACATTTTACATATATCTCTTTCGGTTTCCTTTAGCGACTCATAAATGGATTCCACCGTTGTTTTTAAATATTTTAAGGATCTCTGTTCCGGCAAAATGTGTTTTTCCCAGTCCCACTGATCAACATACACGGAATGTATTGGGCTCAGATCCTCATCAGGTCTGATAGCTCTCATATCGGTAAGCAAACCTTTTCCTGCCTTAATGTTGAATTCCTTTAACCGGAGCCGTTTCCATTTTGCCAATGATTGCACTATCAATGCTTTTTGCCCGGGTATCCCCTTCATTGAAAAACCTACGGGTTTCTCTACACCATTAAGATCGTCATTTATTCCAGTTCCATCAAGAACTGCAATTGGTGCTGAAACATTTACCAGGTTGAGATTGTGAGCTAAACTTTTGGCAAATTTTTCTTTTATTACACAGATTGCTTCCTCCGTTTTCAATCTATCTGTTATAGGGGAGATCTGTATCTGTTTGGTTTCCGGGGTCATATTTTAATTGTATTTTAGTTTAAGAATTGATGTATAAAGCTGCTGGATGTTAAATATATGAAGCAAATATACGTATTGTATTAATAAATCAAAGAAAATAGTTGAATTAAATTAATGAAAATACCAGATATCAGATTATTCTTTTAAGACTGTTTTCTAAGCCCCTCCCACTTGATAATGAAATTTTCCATTGCAAATAGTAAAATGAAATATTCAGTTTTTGAATCAGTGATAATTTAACTTAACTTACAGTTTTAAAAATTATTCATAGAATGGAAAAACTCATTAATCTTGGATTGCTATTAATCCTTTTTATCGGATGTGATCAACAAAAGGACGAAGCTTCATTCTCATCCTTTGAAAGGGCAAAACTACATCCCCTGAAATCTGATCGTCCTGCTATTGATTTTTTTGAAGGAGCTCTTTTAGGGAATGGTGCAGTGGGAGTTGTAGTATGCACCCGTCCCGATGGGATTGTCTTGTACTTCGGTCATAACAATGTCTGGGATATACGTGTAGCCGAGAACCACAGAAAAGAAATCGGGACATTTGATTATGTTTTTAATAAGGTAAAATCCATTTCTGATACCCTATCTGTCCTGACACAGGATCCATGGTACAAGCAATATAGCGAAATGGCTGCTGATAATTACAGACAACCCTATCCCCGCCCATTTCCATGTGGTTCTGTACTCCTTGGTTTTGACCTGCGTAATGCTGAAATGATTGGCCACTACCTGGATATATCGAACGGATTATGTGAAGTATCTCTGTTAACCAGCGACAAGAAGAAAATAAAGCTGCAGTTGTTTGCAGACATGACCGAAGACAAGATATGGGTGAGGTTGATTGATAACCAGGGGAAACTTACAAAAAATATTTTTGATCGTATCCGTGTGATGCCAGATCCTTCAACACCTTCCGAATTTCCAAAATACAGTATTAATGAAGATATGGCAGGAGGATTGCTCTCTTTCAGTCAAATTTTGCCCTATCAGGAACCTGATAAATACAATCATGTTAAAGGGCACCCCAAAGACAAATCTTTTCGTCTGACTACGAATGTAAATTCTTCTCTTGAAAAAACTACCCGCTTTAACTGGGATGGCAATAAAGAGCAAATGGGATTGCTGGAAGGCGGCTTTACTGAAAATGATAGTTTTGTAGGTTGTGTTTCTCTTGATGAAGGGCTTAATAGTAAAGTTGAAAAAACTTTGGCATCTTCTGAAATTTTCTCCAGTGAGGGATTTGAAAATTCTCTGGAAAAAAATACTCAGATATGGAAAGAATTCTGGAACAAATCGGGTGTTATTCTTCAGGATGAATTGCTTGAGACTATCTGGTATCATAATCTGTACTTTTTCAATTGCGCAGTAAAGGAAGGGGTAAATACTCCCGGATTGTTTGCCAACTGGAGTTACAACAATATCGGAACTGCCTGGCATGGAGATTATCATATGAATTACAATACTCAGCAGCCATTCTGGCTCACTTTTTCAAGTAATCATCTTGAAAAGAATCTTTCCTATGTCAGCCTGATCGAATTTCTGATGAATGTAAGCCTTAAATGGGCTAAGGAGTATTATAATTTGCCTGGAGCCTATTTCCCCCATAGTGCTTATCCCGTTGATATGACTATGAATTCCTACCCGGTTCCCCATTGGGGTTGGGAGATATGTGAAACACCCTGGGCAATGAAGATGCAGAAAATGGCTTACTGACTGATGTAAGAGATATCTTAAATAACTTCCCCGATTATTCTACCACTGATTCAGAGAAGTATGGAAAAGTAATTGTTTCAGTCCCGGGAGAACACAGTCAGGTTGTTTATAATGTTCCAAATGCTCTAATTACAGTCTTTCCCGGCGAGGACCATGGATTACATTCCGATTCAATAACGATGGAATTGTTACAAAATACTTTTAAGAATCAGCAGAATGAGGGGGGTAATGACCTGGTATTTAAAAATTTACAGGCAGCCAGGATCGGCATGTTGGATCTTGAAAAATTTAAACGACAAATCAATTATTGTCTTCTGCCAAATGGAACAGCATCTGACAGGGCTATGCAGGTACATGGACGGTACAACGATATGGGCAACTACGGTTTTATGGATAAAATGGGGGTCTGGTTTGAGAATTTTGCCCTTCCGGTTGTTGTCAATGAATGTCTTATGCAAAGTTATAATGGTACTATCAGGCTTTTTCCGAACTGGCCAATTGAAAAAGATGCCGAATTCCATAACCTTCGGGCTGCCGGGGCCTTTCTGGTTAGTGCAATACTTAAAGACAGCAAAGTAGAGGAAATTAAAATATACAGTGAGGCAGGAAAACCTCTGAAAATGATATTGCCATGGGCAGAAGGAGCAACCATGAAAAAAGACGACGGTACTACAAGATTGAGTTCAGGTTTGGTTGAAATAAGTACTGCAAAGGGGGAAGTTATATTTTTCAATCAGACCACTCGGTCTCCAGCTCTGTTTCAGGAATGACCTATGATTATATTGTAAAACTGGTACGGGAATATGGTAAATATCCTTTGAGTCTGGGTGAATATGATGTTGAAATGTAAGTACGCCGGGGGAGGAGTTGGGGGTGAGTACATGATGTCGGGGATTACTCCCTCACAGCCTGTCGGCTGATCGGTCGTGATCCCCACAGGGGAGAACCTTGCAAAGCAATACAAACCCTTACGGGTATTATTTATTATTATCATTCAGCCCCTTCTGAAAGCAAGCTTTCAACGGGTCTTCATTCAAATAAATAACCCTCCGCCTTATGGCAGAGGGTTTGTATTGCTTTGCGGAGAGAAAGGGATTCGAACCCCCGGTACCCTTTTGAGGTACACACGCTTTCCAGGCGTGCCAGTTAAACCACTCCTGCATCTCTCCTAAAATAATGCCTAAGGTGTTAAAAACCGGGGCGCAAATTACAAAAATATTTTTTAAAAAAGCTCCATTATGAAATTTCTCCAGCCAAAGACTTTTCCAATGATTGCATTACTTTTTCCTTTGATGAATATCTGCCAAGCAGATGCATGAGTTTAGTAACAGAAGCTTCAGATGTAATGTCTTTGCCGCTTACAACACCAAAAGCCATCATTTGACGACTTGTCTCATATAATCCCATCTCAACACTTCCTCCATGACACTGAGTTACGTTGAGGACTATACCTCCATTGTCAATATAGAGTTTAAGATCATCCAAAAGCCAGTGTGTAGGAGCATTACCCGACCCAAATGTCTCAATAATAAGCGCTCTTAAGCCCTCAGTGTTAATGACAGACTGTACAAGTTTTCTGTTAATTCCGGGGAAGAGCTTAAGTATTGCAACATTGGTATCAAATGCTTTGTGAACAGTAAGACTCTTATCTTTTGATGGATTTTTTATCAGGTTATTATTAAATTTAAGGTGTAACCCTACTTCTGCCAAAGGTTGATAGTTGGGAGAATCAAAGGCATCGAAATGTTCTGCGCTCATTTTGGTCGTCCGATTACCCCTGGTAAGTTTATTGTCAAAATAAATGCATACTTCAGGAACAACAGGCAGATTATTCTCTTTTGCGGCAGCTATTTCGATTGCAGTAATAAGATGTTCTCTACCGTCGGTACGGAGAAGGCCAATCGGCAATTGTGAGCCAGTGAGAATAACCGGTTTCCCAAGGTTCTCAAGCATGAAGCTTAATGCTGATGCAGTATATGCCATAGTATCACTTCCATGCAATACCACAAAACCATCATAAAGGTTATAGCTCTCTTCAATTGTCTTAGCCAGTTTAACCCAGATACATGGATCAATATTAGAAGAATCCTTAACCGGATCAAAAGATACTGAGTGTAGGTCATATCCAAATTTACGGAGTTCAGGCACATGATCTGTAATATGCCGGAAGTCAATTGGTACCAACGATCCGGTGTCAGGGTCATGAACCATTCCGATGGTTCCCCCGGTATAAATAATCAGGATGGAGGTTCTATTGTTGTGTTTCATTCTACGATTCAAAGATTGAAAAGTTCAATTGAATTATTAAATGTTATTGCGGCAACCTCTTCTTCACTCATTCCGAAAATATCCGCAAGCTTTTTATTTATTATGCAAATATACGAACTCTCATTCCTTTTACCCCTGTATGGTACAGGTGCCAGATATGGAGAATCCGTTTCAAGAATAAGGTTCTCCGGTCCAATCTCTTTAACTACCTTGTCGAGGCCGGAGTTCTTAAATGTTACAATTCCTCCTATTCCAAGTTTTAATCCCATCCCTACAGCTTTCTCAGCATCTTTTATATCTCCTGTGAAGGCATGAAGGACACCCCTTAATCCCTGTAAACTAAACTCATCCAGTACAGAGAATACTTCCGGGAATGAATCTCTTGAATGTATCACTACAGGTAGTTTTTTTCCAATCGCATAAGCTACTTGTCTTCTGAAGGCAGTAAATTGTTCTTTCAGGAAAGATTTATCCCAATATAGGTCAATCCCTATTTCTCCGATTGCAATGAATTTATGTTTTGTGAACAGGGTTTCAAGCTTATCGAGCTGGTAAAGATAATCATCTTTGACCGATGTAGGATGAAGGCCTGACATTGGGTAGCAGATACCAGGATATCTCTCTTTAGTGGAGAGCATATGGTCAACAGAGTGCAGATCAATATTAGGCATCAGCATTTTGGCTATGCCATTGTTATGCGCTCTTTTGACCACTTCATCCCTGTCGGTATCGAACTCCGGAAGATAAACATGAGTATGAGTATCAATAAGTTGCATTAAACGACCCCCTGTGCAATCATAGCATTTGCTACTTTAACAAATCCTCCAATATTTGCACCGTCAACATAGTTAATAAAGCCATTTTCTTTAGTGCCATACTTAACACATGTTATATGAATGTTTTTCATGATTATCCTTAGTCTCTCATCAACCTCTTCGCGTGACCAGGGTAGTCTCATGGAGTTCTGAGTCATTTCAAGTCCGGATGTGGCAACACCTCCTGCATTAGCCGCTTTCCCCGGGCCATAAAGTATCTGTGCTTTCAGGAATACCTCAACAGCTTCAAGGGTGGAAGGCATGTTTGAGCCTTCCGATACACAAATACAACCGTTCTTAATCAGTAATTTAGCTTCTTCTTCATTTATTTCGTTCTGCGTAGAACAAGGCATAGCAATATCACACTTAATGACCCATGGTCTTTTCCCTTCAAAATATTCAACACCATACTTTTCAGCGTATTCTTTAATTCTTCCCCTCCTGATGTTTTTAAGCTCCATAATGAATTTAAGTTTTTCTTCATCTATCCCTTGAGGATCATAAATAAACCCATTTGAATCAGACGTAGTAACTACTTTGCCTCCAAGTTCTGTTACTTTTTCAGTAGCAAACTGGGCCACATTTCCTGATCCGGAAATAGAAACGACTTTGCCTGTTAAACTGTCTTTACGAGTTGATAGCATTTCCTGTGCAAAATATGTAGCTCCATAACCTGTTGCCTCAGGACGAATAAGAGAGCCGCCCCATTCAATCCCCTTACCAGTCAGTACCCCGGTAAATTCATTTTTAAGTCTTTTATACTGACCGAAAAGATATCCAATCTCCCGGCCACCAACTCCGATATCACCAGCCGGCACATCGGTATCAGGACCTATATGACGATAGAGCTCTGACATAAAACTCTGACAGAATCTCATCACTTCATTGTCTGACTTGCCTTTTGGATCAAAATCAGACCCGCCTTTTCCTCCACCCATGGGTAATGTGGTGAGGCTGTTTTTAAACACCTGTTCAAAGGCAAGGAATTTAAGAATACCCAGGTTAACAGTGGGATGAAGTCTGAGGCCCCCTTTGTAGGGACCTATGGCACTGTTCATCTCAATTCTGTAACCCCTGTTGATCTGAACTTCTCCTTTGTCATCCAACCATGGAACCCTGAATATTATTGTCCGCTCAGGCTCTGCAATCCTCTCAAGGATTTTAGCATGTTTGTACTTAGGATTTTCTTCTATGAAAGGAATAAGTGATTCAGCAACCTCCTGGACTGCCTGATGAAATTCGTTCTCACCAGGGTTTTTGGATTTAATCATTGCCATAAATTGTTGTGTTCTGGGACCCATAATTGACTATTTATAGTTAAACATTAATTGAAAGGCCAAAAGTATAAAAACAATGACAAATAGCATTTATTTTTTTAGTTAATTGTTTGTGGCAGGTTGGAAGACCGAAGACCGAAGATGTGACTAAAGTCTGTTTCTTTTAACTTCCGACTTCTGGCTTCCGACTCCTGACTTCCGACTTACAGATACATCTGTCATAATTACCTACCCTGTTCTATACACATTTCCGGGATAACACTTTAATAGCCCTTTGAATTCCATCTGCAGGAGCAGTGAAGATAATTTGTTAACAGGAATTTGTAGTGATCTGCAGATAGTGTCAATAGTCAGTTCACCTTGTTTCATGAGTAATTCATAGATAATTTTTTCTGTATCATCGAGTTCAGAAAACAGAGTCCTCTGAATAGGGAGTCTTGATTTATCAGGTTTCCAGTTAAGAAAGTATTCAATATCATCTGAACATTCCGTGAGGGAAGCCTTGTTACTCCTGATAAGACTGTTGCAGCCAACTGACCATTGATCCTCCGGCCTGCCCGGAACAGCAAAAACATCGCGGTTATAGGAATTGGCTATGTCTGTAGTTATAAGAGCTCCGCCCTTTTTCCCTGACTCGATAACTAATGTAGCATCTGACAGCCCTGCAATAATCCGGTTTCTTTTAATAAAATTATTGCGTTCAGGAAGTGCATCTGAAAGGAAATCGGTCAACAGACCTCCATTATTGATCATGGCCTTTGCAGTTGAAGCATGAATGGATGGGTAAAGTGTTTTAAATCCATGTCCCAAAACTCCTATTGTCTGAAGATTATTTGCCAGGGCTGCTTTGTGGGAGGTAATGTCTATCCCGTATGCAAGACCACTTACAATAATCAGGTCGGGATGTCCGGCAGCCAATCCTCCGATAATTTTCTCACATGTTTCTTTACCCCGGGTGGTGGCATTACGTGTTCCAACTACACTTAATATTTTTGACGCATCCAGATCGCAATTACCTTTAAAGAAAAACACAACAGGGGAGTCATCACATTGCCTGAGTCTGAAAGGATAATCATTATCGAGATAGAAATATGGTTTAATATTGTTCTTACTGATATATTCAGCCTCTTTTTCGGCAGTATCGAGATATGACCTGTCGCTGATATATTTTGCAATACCAGATCCTATACCAGGTATCTTGATGAGATTTCTGTAAGGTTCATGAAAAACCGCTTCCACACTGCCGAAATGAGATACAAGTTTCCGGGCATTGATATCCCCAATGCGGGGAATCAGACCTAAAGCAATTTTATGCTTAAGTGATACTTCTGACATAGCACAAGAAATTGAGACATATAAAGATAAAAAAATGTAGGGACATGCCATGGCATGTCCCTACTATATTTTTTGCTGGACAGGTAGGTAAATTATCAGATCACCCCCATATCCAGCATTGAATTTGCTACCTTCAGGAATCCTGCAATATTTGCACCCTTTACATAATCGACATACCCATCTTCCCTTTTACCGTATTTAACGCACTGGTTATGAATATTACACATTATCTCATGTAAGCGATCATCTACCTCTTTGCTGCCCCATCGAAGCTTCATTGAGTTTTGGGTCATCTCAAGACCTGATGTGGCAACACCACCGGCATTAACTGCTTTACCAGGAGCAAATAGTACCTTATGTTTATGAAATTCTTCAACAGCCTCCGGAGTACAACCCATATTTGATATTTCTGCAATAAGAATAGCGCCGTTGTTGATCAATAATTTTGCATCTTCACCATTAAGTTCATTCTGGGTGGCACATGGCAGTGCAACATCAACTTTAACTTCCCAGGGGTGTTTGCCTTCATGAAATTCAACTCCTTCAAATACATAAGAATATGGTTTTACAATATCTTCATTAGAAGCACGAAGTTCGAGCATGTAATCTATCTTTTTACCTGAAATTCCTTCCGGATCATAAACATAACCATCAGGACCTGAGATAGTAACTACTTTTGCTCCCAGTTCGGTAGCTTTAAGAGCTGCTCCCCATGCTACATTGCCAAATCCTGATATTGAAACTACTTTACCCTTAAGAGTTTCATTTTTTGTAGCAAGCATTTCCTTTGCGAAATAGATTCCTCCAAAACCGGTAGCTTCAGGACGCACAAGTGAACCGCCCCAATTATTTCCTTTTCCTGTAAGAACACCGGTATGGTCTCCTGAAAGCCTCTTGTACATTCCATATAAGAAACCTATTTCCCGCCCACCAACACCTATATCACCTGCAGGAACATCAGTTTCCGGGCCAATGTATTTCCACAATTCAAGCATAAATGCCTGGCAGAAACGCATTACTTCAGCATTCGATTTTCCTTTTGGGTCAAAATCGGACCCTCCTTTACCACCACCCATTGGCAAAGTAGTAAGAGCATTCTTGAATATCTGTTCAAATCCCAGGAACTTAAGGATTGAAAGGTTAACACTTGGGTGGAACCGGAGACCTCCTTTGTATGGGCCAATAGCATTGTTGAACTGGATACGGTACCCAAGGTTCACCTTTACATCTCCTTCATCATCAACCCATGGTACTTTAAATGTCAGGACACGATCCGGTTCAATAATCCGTTCAATAATGTTTGATGACTCAAACTGAGGATTTTCATTATATACTTCTTCAATCGATTCCAGTACTTCTCTTACTGCCTGTAAATACTCAACCTCTCCCGGATGTTTCTTCTCGAGGTTGTTCATTGTTTTATCTACATTCATTATTTTATTTATTAAGTTGAGATCGTAATTAAAAATTTGATTCAAATTTGAGCTTGTTCAAAATCATATTAAATGATAAAACTCATGTTATCAGATGATAACCTTCACGCCTGAGGTGTATAAGAATTTAATGATTTGATGACCTTAGATTTTTCTTTTCGGGAAAGAGCGCTAATATAGATCTTTGGATATTCAGCAACTCCCTCCTGATATTTCTGGAACAGGGTAATGCTTTGTATCAGACCAAATAGTCGTGACTCTATCTTATACTCTGAAAAAGTTCTTTTATCAATTTCAACAGAATTTTTTCTGCCACCCACAATCCCGGCAGTAAAATACCTTATAACAATTTTCTCACTATCATCAGAATAAAAGATGAACTGATAATTCAGAAATGA
>Ga0307377_10000388_pt1 | contig 59536 bp, 108 predicted proteins | sample TR3MG_FD_202535 | JGI IMG/M metagenome (GOLD analysis project Ga0307377, IMG submission 202535) | Soil microbial communities from Risofladan, Vaasa, Finland - TR-3 | ecosystem: Environmental > Terrestrial > Soil > Coastal area > Acid sulfate soil | place: Finland: Risofladan, Vaasa | collected... | reverse complement strand
ATAAGAACACCTTTATCAACTTCCCACCACTTGGTATAGCCGTCTGCATCGGTATAATCAGAACCGATAGTTAAATCGACTATAGCGTTATAGATGGGCAGTAAGGTTACATCGTCTAAAACACGTATTCTGAAGTCTACTACGAGGACAATCTTTTCCAACGTTAGCGTGAACTGCGATATACATGTATTAAATGTTTTAGACGCTGGTGAGTATCCTGTTGCAGAAGCGGTTACTGTTACATTTATCCCTTCTACGTAGCGATGCGTGAAAGTGTTTGGAGTGCCACCATATTCAGATGCGCCGTCACCCCATACTACCTTAGCACTAACCGTTGCTCCATCTGAGGTCACAACATAAACGTTTTGTGAGCAATATTCAACCGTAGGTTCCATATACTGCGTCCATGTAGCGTCTGCTAAGGGCGTTATGCTGACTGATTTGTTGGTGTATCCGGTTTTGGTTATAGTTCCCGTTATAAGAACACCTTTATCAACTTCCCACCACTTGGTATAGCCGTCTGCATCGGTATAATCAGAACCGATAGTTAAATCGACTATAGCGTTATAGATGGGCAGTAAGGTTACATCGTCTAAAACACGTATTCTGAAATCAATTTTAGCCGCTGTCGGTCTCAATTTAAAGCAGCATTCGGTATCGTGAATGAGATCCTGCCCCCCGTAATAGTGGCAGGCTAAAAGCTTGATGTCTTCATTTGACGAGGGCATGTTGAACGAGCAGTTAAAAGATTTTGTTTCGCCTCCCGTATAATATGCCGTCTTTCGGCATTTGTTAGCTCCGCCAACTACATCTGCACGGAATACGCCAGTGCCTGCTTCGATCTTTGTCTCCTTTATATCCTGGTAGACGGTTATTGGCGTGCCGGGAGCTGCGTTTATAGTATCGCCTATCTTATACCAAGCCCCATTACAAAGAGCATACGATGTTCCTACGAACTCGAACTGCGGCATTGTTTTGTCTAACGATGCTTAGATTTTTAGTGCCCCCGTATCCTGCGCCATGCTCTCTTTAATTTATGCTTCAGCGCTCTGTGTCCTACCGTATCGTCCTCTCTTGTACCGTAATAGACTTTCATCACGATGTCCCTGTTCGCATCCGGCATGTCAAAGCAACTGTGCCATATAAGACGGGTCTGCCCTGGGTCTATATCGAAGCCTGAGTCTGTTTCACACAGCTTGGTCGTTCCGTGGTAAACCTTAAGAATTGCCGTTCCCGCAGCATTGCCTACGTTCTTTACCGAGGCTACCGCTACTATCTTCTCTCCTGGTATGACATACGCTTCCTGATCCTTGTAACACTTTCCTTCGCAGGTTGCCCGGCTCAAGTCGCAGTTATAACCCATATAGCAGCTTGAATCAACGAACTCAAATTCCGGTTTCAATACTACTGGTCTCAACCTAAACGTCATTTCTTTTGTCCCCTCCTCATTTCTTTTTTACTCTCCTCCAAATAGCTTTGATTAGCGTCTCAAAACTATAAATGGCACCACCATATACCATCATCTGCCCTGCAACGTTCACTTCTGTTATCGGTGTCCCTGACACATACATGACCACTCCAATGAGTATCCCTAAAATGACTGTCGCCCCTGCCTTCGTTAGATCGAACTCTTCACCCACACTCTTTGCTATGCCGAGAACTACATAAATTACGGACATCAACAAAGCTATTCCTATTGTTTCTATTGCCATTTTTCTTTTTATTCCCCCCTACCCTTTCTTATGCTCCTCCTCCTTTATAAGTTTTTCCTTTACGAACTCCATCAGCTCTATGATTATCGCCTTGAGCTTCTCATCTTTCAGTGCGTCCGTGATCCCGTCTTTAACGACTTTCTGTAGCCATTCGGCGATTTGCACTCTCGTTTTCTCGCCAACTGCTTTTGATGCTGAATGGAGTATCGAGTATTTGATGACGTGCACGAAGATGAACGTGAAGATGAGGCTGCCTACAAGCGAGGCACAAACAATAAGACCAAACTGCGTCAGCAAACCGTACATCGGCATTTTCTATTTTCTCCTCAGACAGATTATTTCGGTCATTGTTTAGAGCACTCCTCTCCCTATTGCAGTTATCGGATCTGCCGTAGTGCTTGTTACTTTTATTGACGTTGCTGCGTATGGAAGATCTATGAATTGAGTTCCGGCAGCACCGAATACATAAGGAGAGCTTGGCTCCTCAAACCACGTTACAGCGTCATCTGGAGATAGTTCTACTGTTACGGTACACGCAGCGGTTACAGTTAAGTACAAGGTAAAAATCTTAAAGTTTTGTAGTGTTGCGGTTAAACCGCCTGAAGCGTCTTCGCCGTCAGCGATTGTTACCGTTGCACCGCTGTCTTCTTTCGCAACAACGTCTTGTAGTGTTGTGAAATCTTTTGATCCAGAGCCTTTGAGTAAGTTTGCATGTTCGATAGAAGTAATGTTTATGTTTTGTAGTTTAGCGAGATCAAGGCTGATGTTACGCCCTGTTACTGTTGTATCTCCAAATTTAGCAATGTTATTAAGTTGTCCTGTAATGAAGTTTTTAGTTACTGGAGTCCACTCCTCTTCTGTCTCATCATAACAGTATGATCTTGCTAATGCTGTAAGCAAAGCTAAGTCTTGATGTTCTATTACGATTTTTAGAACATCTCTTTCTATATCTACTCCGGGGAGAGATGCCAAATAATCTATTCTCCTGGTGTATCTGTATAGTCCCATTTTAGTATTGTGACTCCTGTACTTTCCTATGTAAGTAACGGTCTATTATTCTTATTTCGTCCTCTTCCAGCGTTATTAGTTCTTTAAATAACGAGTATCTTTTATCTACGATGCCGGCAACCTCAACGGTGAATGATAATGGACTTGTATTACTTGCTGGTAAAACAACAGCACCAACACCGCTGTCTGTTTCAATATACCAATCTAAGTTTTCGTCATAAGCTTTTATTGATAATCCATCAATAGGTTTATTTGTGTGGTAATCCCACACATAGAATACAACGTTTCCTATTGTTGAAGGATAACCTTCTGGAGGATTCCAGTCAAGAATCGTGTCTGGCGAGAAGAGTAAATATATCGGTAATCCTTCGCCACCGCTTGCTTGATCTCGGTAATAATTGAGAACGGTTATTCTATATGTCTTACTGTACTTGATGTTGTTGAATATTGCTTCGCCCCCACTAACTGTACTTTGAGTTATAGTTTCACCATCGCCAGCTTCCTGAATCAAAACAGGAGTTCCTACTACTGGAATGTTACCGCCATTCAAAACGGTGATGACAAAACCTGCATACGAAAATTCGAGTGATGTTTGTGCTAAATTTTGTATTACCGCTGTTTTCGTCAACGATCCTCTAAGTGACGTAACGTCTACTGTTTGTGCAGGAATGTCATATATAACGGTTCCTACACTTCCTGTTAGTATATATGCGTCCTCTTGGACTATTAGAACTCCCTGACCGCTCATAGCAGCTCCAAATACATCCTTAACAGTTACTTTTAATCTGCCATACTGACGGTTTATCTGATCCCAGCCATATCCTTCTAAGCCTGTTAAGCCGTCTACTTCGTAAACTTTGCCTATTACTGGTAAAACTTTTAGATCGTATTTGTCTCTACCCGTTCCTCCTGCTTCAGTATCGTTTGCGCCTAACGGAACTTCTGCTGGTATTCCACTTCCAACAATGTATTCTACGTCAGTTATTGCTTTAGAGGATATTACTGATGCGAACTGGTCGAAAGACCACTGGACATTACTCTGAAGTACCGAGCTATCATAGCGTTGTAAAGCCCCCCAAGCTCCATGAGCGCCTGCTGGGAGATCGTAGTCTACGTCCATACCACTTGTTATGATGTCATGTATCGCAGAGAACTGGACTGTCGTATAATCGTTTGCGAAGTTTGGTTGTATAAGCGTAGACATATTTGGTCTTATAGGTCTGTTTGCATTAAGCAGAATACTCATCGTATCGCTGTCGCCTGATTCGGCAGTCGAACTTACTGCTGACGTGGAATAATCCTCGTCTACGTCCATGCCTGTTGTTGTTATGTCTGACATCTAATTATGCCCATATTATTATTATGCTACCGTGCACTTCTGCTGCGCAAACCCCAACGAGGCACGTCCCATTGTCTATATGTAAATTATAATTTGTTAAAGGGGTAGGCATCCATCCTTCTGTTAGAATATCTGCTGCTCCATAATGCTTTACCTCCCAACCTGGAGTAAGGTTAATAAGATCATTAGCAGCAAACTTCACATTACAGTTAATAGTACCAGTGCCCGTGGATTGCGCTAATCCTGTCGCAGCAGCGTAGTATAGTGTAGTTCCTGTAGCATATTGCACGTAGCCCTCTTTACTTTCGCTTACAGGAAGTTCGGGGAGACGAATATCCATAAGAGTCAATACACTGGCTAATGGGTGACTATAGCAATAATGACCAACGTTTGAAGCGGTGAACGTGAAATCTGCGCTATTACTCAATGCGGCATATAACAAGGATAGGAGATAGGATAGGGTCGTATATGTAGTGCTGATATTAGTAGACGATGTACTCCAGTTATATAGAATATCGTAATATCCACTATGTGCACCTTCACCAAAATCCGCTGCTGATTTGTTTGGATACGCAAACGTATTCGTCCTATCTATCCATGCTACTATCCAACCATCGGTCTTTACTCGTGCATGGAAATATTTACCACTGCCAAGTGCTTTGTAGCCTTCTATTCCGTTGTCGTAGACATCGTAGCTGTCGAATATTGCTATACAATCTGTTGGATCTACATCTCCTATTCCGGGTACTGCTCTGTGATCGAGTGCATTCCAGAATGCGATTATACCAATTTGTGTCGTGTCTAAATCTGATAAATCAGCCATTTGTTTTTTCCTCCTTTTTTTCGAGCGATTTTATATGCCTCTCTTTTGCTTTTAAGTACAACTCTTCAAATTCTGTTGCTTCATTCTCTCTCGGTATTGAGTTTCCACTTATCACACCTTCCGGTGGCTTCTGTAACATCATGGTATGTATCCTATAAGCTTGCCTACGTATTCCTGCGATGAGAGAGCTGCCGCATCAAGCGTAACGTAATATGCTACCTCTACTGTTTTTGCTATCGGAAACGATGGCTCGAATCTTTTTGGATTGTTAAACAATCCAAACGGCTCTTTCGTATGCTGCGATTCGACAATACCAATTTGTAGCCAATATTCGCTGAGGTCGTGATCGGTAGCACCAATTTCCATCAGAACCCAATCATCGCTTGCCTCGGTATGTGCAACTATCTTCTCCGTATCTCCTGGTTCGACTTCAACAGGATCGGCAGACTCAATAAAAACGAGTTTGCTAAGTGCCTCTAACGTTGCAGGATATACCGTTACCACCGCTACTCCACCAGAACCATAATCAGACATCTCGGTATCACGTCCCTTTCGGTTTTATTTCACAGAAATGATCAACGCCCTCGGTTCCAATCGCTGCATCCACCCAGATCATATTGGTGTTTTGCACTCGCATCCGTACAAAATCCTTTTTCTCAAGTGTTATTCGTTTTTTAGCGTTTTTAACAAGATCCTTGCTTTTGCCAACGTACACGTCACCGGCATTGTCGGGCAATGCACGTACCACTACCTCCATACCGTCAGGTATTAGCATTGGTGATAGTTGCTTAGGCTCGCCAGGAGTTGCTATTCGGCAGTGGTCGTGATCCCAATCTACTGCGTTTTCCGCACCGCCAAGAGAGGCTAATATCTGTTGGAGCAAATCGCGCATTTCTACTATAACCTCTCCCGTAGTTTCTCTCTTTTTTTCCTCAGCCATAATGTACGCACCTTTTACTTTACTCTATCGTCTCTGGTACATCCTCTTTTATGAACTTGACGTAGATCAAGTACACAATCCCGGATAGTACCACCGCTGCAACTATACCTAATACAAGCTTCTGCCAGTTCTGCATTTTTATTCTTTATCCCTCCTTCTTACGCTATGATATGCTATACTATACCGTCTCAGGTACTTTCACCTCTCGCCATAGGTAGATTAAGCCTATGATTAAGCCGATTATTGCTATTGCCTCCACCACTTCTACGAGTACCATTCCAGTCGGGTATTGTTCAGGCATTGGTTATTACTCACTCACCCCATACTGTTCCTCTGTCGTAAATGATCGCCATGTGCAGTTTCTGATCGTCAGTGCTGTTGGTCATGTTGACTATCCGTGCTATGAGACCGTCATTCGCTTTAAGTACTCTGGGTGAATGGAATCTTTGCGTCTCGATTGTCTTGGCTGATGCGGCAGAGTATATACCGTGTATTCTCCTGTACCCACCTGCTGGTCTTCTGCATAAGAACACCTTTGGTAACGTAGTATGTATCCAGCGTAATCCTGTTGGATTCGCCATACCGAATACTGTTTCTCTTTCGATTGTGATTACGTCTCCTGCCGGTGCTCCGTTTAGTCTGACGATTTCTCCTTCTGGATGTTCAGTTGATGTAATCCATACTAAGTCATCATCCAGGAAGTTTGCGCCTTCGTCAGCGCCAAGTGTTAATACTGTCTCCCCTTCGTCCCACAAATTGCCTGCTGTTCTATCTGATTCGGTAGCTTTTACGACTCTTAGAAGTTCCCATTTGATGTCTATGGTTGTAGTTTCTGCGTTCAATATTGCACCTATTAGTCTCCATTTGTCTATTGCAAAATCTCCGCCTACGTCTATCGGTACGATTACTTCAGGTTCTCCATAGTAGTCTTGCGTTGTTAATGCAAGATCTGTGTTATCGTTTGCATCCGAGCTTAATACTATGAGTGCACCTGCCGTTCCCTCTCCGTCAGGAAGAGGATACACCTTTTCGTAGTGTTCGACATTACCTTGTATATGATCCACTATTAACTGCTTCCAACTTGTCATTTTTCATTTCTCCTAATATGGTTTGGTCTTGCTGTATGAATATTGCCCGGTTACTGCTATTGCACCGCCACCAGACATCTGCACCGTTACTTTCAGGCTATCGCCTGCCAAATGCGGTAAGCCGAACATGTCCATTAGACTATGATACGTGGCGAAATTCGCTGTATCTACAGCGAAATCGTCTACCGCTGTTAGAACATCGTTTACCAGTTCGTACAATCGCACCGTCATCGTCTCTGCTGACGGATCTGCTAATTTAAGCCGAAGGCTCTTTACCATGTATCGTGTGTCTGCTACGCTGAGATCGAAAACGTTTGTCTCCGAAGCCAATATTGCATCTATGGTTACTGGTACGTCTTCTTCTTCAAAGAACACTCCTTCTGCTTCCTCTTGAGATGTCAGTCCTGCTATTCCCTTCATGCTAAGCTACCTCCACTTGTTACCGCTCTATAAAGCGCCTCTATGGTGCATAGATAAGCTGCTGCATGATTGCCGCCAGCAAGCGTAAGCTGCGCTTTCTTTCCCGCTTCTAAAGATATGGGATCTGTTGAAAAGAACTGATTTTGCGCTGTCATGTTCGCAACTGCTCCCTGTGCTGCCGTAATAAACTGCTGAGGTGTAGTATGATCTGTCTGAATCGTTATTCCGGTCATTGGTGCTGCACCTACAACGTCTGGCATCTTGATTATCAGCTTCTCGATTATAACCGTTTGTGCAGTGCCGGTGAAAAGATCGTTTAAGCCTACTACTGCCGTGTTCAGATCGAGAGTTTTGATTGCCGTCTGCATCTTGCCTGCAACGAGAGGATCGGTGTCCGTTTCGATTTGATCTACAGAAGTTTTTAGTGGTGCTGCTGCTGTATATGCACCTAACCGAGTATATAACGATCCGTTGGCATCATCAGGTATTCCGAGAACGTCCATTAACGTTACTTCTGGAGCTGTCGCCCTTGCCTGGAAGTCGCCTAAGTTGCCTATTATTGATCTTCCCGCTACGTCAGCTACTCCAAGCAGTCCGTTAAGTGTCTGCTCTCCAAGAGTTCTCTCGTAGATGTCCTCTACGAGTACCTGAAGTAACGAACCTGCAACCGGAGCCGCTGGACATGCTACATCGTTGATATACTTCGTATCTACTTCAATGCTGTCAACTGTTGTCTTAAGCGGTGCAGCGGTTGTATATGCGCCCAACCGAGCATATAGCGAACCATTTACGTCATCAGGTATTCCGAGAACAGCCAATAACGTTTTTTCCGCAGCAGTTGCCCTTGCCTGGAAGTCGCCTAAGTTGCCTATTATTGATCTTCCCGCTACGTCAGCTACTCCAAGCAAACCTTCCAGTGTCGTTTCACCAAGCGTTCTCTCGTAGATGTCCTCTACGAGTACCTGAAGTAACGAACCTGCAACCGGAGCCGCTGGACATGCAACGTCTTCGATGTACTGCACAGCATCCCATATAGAGGCTGTCACTGGTACTCCTAACGCCTGGTAGATGTCTCCTTGCGGGTCTGCACCGCCATCAAAAGCACCAATAAGGTCGATTATCGAAAGGTTCGCGCCGATTTCTGAGCCGGTATTATTGACCAATACAAGCAGTGCCTTCTGTAATCTTGCTAAAACTGTGCCTTCCCAGTGGTCGGTGTCCCACGTAGCCTTTGTCGGATCTTCATCGTCCTTGCCCAGCACGGTCATTATACCATGACCGTCTGCGGGTGGATCTATCGCTTGGAAGATGTCACCCTGAGCGTCAGCACCACCATCAAACGCACCTATCCTACCGAGTACGCTATCTGCATCGTCCTCTATTCTATCAAAAGCGTAATTAAGCTTTTCTATTATTGCACCCGCTTTGGCCGCATCGCCTTCTGTGGCATACCCGTCCACCATGAGTTCGTATAGCGTTGTCAGATCGGTATTCGGCAAGCCCATGCCTTCCAGCACTGACTTGTTGTGTAATGCGTTTGCAGTTGTACCGATTCGCTCCATGATCGAGCCAGTACCGAGATCCGCGCCTGCTGTTGCATAGCCCGTTACCATTAACTCGTACAGCGTTGTCAGATCCAGATTCGGTAAGCCCATGCCTTCCAGCACTGACCGGTTATGCGCTGCATTCCCGATTGTACCTATCCGCTCCATTATGGAGCCGGTGCCAAGGTTAGCGCCTGCTGTTGTGAAGCCCGTTACCATTAACTCGTACAGCGTTGTTAAGTCGGTATCTGGTAAGCCCATGCCTTCCAGCACTGACCGGTTATGAGCGACATTTCCGATTGTACCTATCCGCTCCATTATGGAGCCGGTGCCAAGGTTAGCGCCTGCTGTTGTGTATCCTATCACCAGGAGTTCGTATAGCGTTGTCAGATCGGTATTCGGCAAGCCCATGCCTTCCAGCACTGACTTGTTGTGTAATGCGTTTGCAGTTGTACCGATTCGCTCCATGATCGAGCCAGTACCGAGATCCGCGCCTGCTGTTGCATAGCCCGTTCTCAGTATATCATCAAGGTTGTAGTTCGCTGTGTCGTCAAGCTCCAGCATCGCATATAGCGATTTGTAGTTAGTCCTGCCTGTTGGATCTCCTATCCTGTTGTAAGCACTATCTGTGTCATCCTCTATCGCATCTTTTAGCGTAGCGGCGGTTGTGTATTCAAGAATGTCCTCTATCTCTTCGTCCCGTGCTATTCTTCCAGAAAGTATCATATCTGGGAAGTAGGTCAGCGTTGCGCCTATCGTTGTGTATATGCCGCTGAACACCACCATGAACAAATCGCCTGGTGCCCAACTTGCGATTAAATATTCATACGGTGTGTCAAGTTCGACTCTGCCGTCTGCTGCCGCAGCAGCATGTGTATAGATGGAGGTCTTCGTACCGTCTCTGATACGATGGATCGTATATGTACCCGGTGTGATTGATCCTGCGGGTATAACCGCGCCACCCGGATTGAGGAGTTCAACTGCGTACTCCGCTTTATCGTCTATCTCGACTATCTGTGCACCTGCAACCACGCCGTACCCGAATATTCCGGCTTCTAACGCATCTATAGCGCCACGAATAGCCTCAAGCGAATGGGTGGCTGGAACGAAAGTCTCACTGAAAGGAGTTGCAAATGGCGCAATATTCATTATCTTTCTAATATCTTCTGCTGTTGTTGACATTTTTTATCTTTTGTCCCCCTTATGAGTCCTGTATAAATGCGTGGTTTACCACTCGGTCAGCGCCTACAGCCGAATCAACTTGTAATGATAATTGGATTGTCTTCCCCGATGTAACCGCACCGCAAAGCGTCATGTGGTCTTTGTCACTACCTATCAAAGCGACTTTCGTGTCAATTTGCTTCAGGTTCGTGCCATCTATCATGTGGAACAACTTTCCTACAACCGTTATTGGTGCATCAGCAACGAGATTTGAGAGATCCATTTCTACCCATAGCATACCGTGGTGCCAACAAGAGAACTCGTCTACATCACCCTCTGCTGCGAATGTGACTTCAGTAGTCGTATCGCCTGGTTCAATTGTGTGATTGCCGACCTCCGAGTACCCGAAAGATTCAGGTATTTGTGGCGGAACGCAGAACAGCAGCCCGCTGTTTTCGTCCCTCGATACACCTACAACCTGTATCGTACCCGACACAGGTTGAGTCCTCGTGAAATAGCCTCTTGTTGCCGACACATAAATCTGGTCGCCTGGCTGGAAGTCCTCTGTCCGTCTCAGGTTAGGGAACATTCCAAAAGGTATAACGAGTGCTTCTTGACCGAGAAGTTTCGATTCGAGAAGTGCACCGATGCACGGCATTCTGGATTCGTCATTGGCATCCGCCAGCATTATCATACCGTTGGATTTTTTCGATTGGCATATTGGCGCACCCAAATCCATGTTCTCGCCTGCGATGTAAACTGGAGATGGCGGATAATTTTGCCTATATCGTGTTCCGTCTCTAAGTCCCATTTTTTAGTTTCACCTTTTTTACTCCGTTACTATCACGCACCAAGCACCGGGTAGCCGAAAACGACTAATGCAACGCCCTGAATGGCGTGGTCGGCATCAGTATCGGTGTTGCTGATTTTGTAATAGAACTTCTTGTTCACCGGCAGCATCGGGAATCCCACTTCTTTCGATAGCGGGATGTAAGACGGATTGTTTCTCGTTCCCCTGCACGAATATGGGAAGTCTGCTAATATCACTTCCGCTTTATCGGTTGGGTATATCGAAAAATCTATTAGTATCTCTGAGTCAAGCGGCACATCTGCCGTCTCACGTTCATCAAAGTTCACTATGATACCATCAATCGCAAATTCATACTTGTCTCCGTCTCTGCAAATCTCCTGTTCTGACTTACTATCGTTTTCTGCTATTTCAGCCCAAGTGTGTGTGTAAAGTGCACGAAGCGTCCCTAATTTAACCATTCTATATTCTCCTCTCCCTTTTTCATTTTTCTGCTCCGAATGTTACTAAAAAATAAAGTCCTCCTCGTAGATTATACGAGGAGCGCCTTCGCTGCTGCTAATACCGCTGGAGAGATGCCCTGACCTTCCGGTATCACCTGGAAGTATTGTGCAAGCGTGTACAAGTCCATGTTGTAAGTACCACCCGGCGTTGTCGCTGCTGTCCTGTTCGTGAACGTGTACGATTGCTTATGTGGGTACTCGACTCTGTGGTATCGCCTATCTATCGCTCTGAGTGAGAACATATCCCGACCCCCACCTTCTCTGAATGCGTAGTAGCCTGCTAACAGGCTGGTTGGTATTGAATCGTAGGTTAAGGTTATCTCACCGTTTGCGTAGTTGACTACCGAAACTGTCGGATTCACACCACCGGTGAACGTCTCTACCACCAACGCTTCCATCGGGTTATGTGATAGCTTTATCGGCAGTGGTCGCACGTCATCCACGTAAAGCCCGCTGTTTTCGAGAATGTTGCCCGCTGATGTATTCTTCAGACCCACGGATGCTAACGCGGTTAGGTTCTTCGCGTTTTTCAACGGAACCATAACGTATGTCATTGTCCCTGGCGTTGTCGCTATTGGTATTGGCGGTAACGCTATTTCCTCGATTGGGCTGGCACAAGCTGCGGTGTCATCTAACAATAGTGTTATGTCACCGGCTGCTAATGCTGTAGCCACTGCGCCAATCCAGAAGCCAACGTAGTCATAGCCGCTAATGTCTATAGGCGCTGGTAAATCCTCATAGATGAACTCATCGTCCGCCCAAAGAGTTGCTGTGGCGATTGCTTTCACCGAATACGTGCCTTCCTGCTTGATGGTTGGCTCTAAGGATATTGTTACTTCTGCTGGTGTACTTCCGACCCATACATCTTCACAGTCGTCAATGCTATCCATTGTCAGCGTCTCTTCCACATACCGTGTTATGCCGTCTCCTGGCGGTAGGAACATGTGATCCAACCGTGGCATTGCGCCGACATCTATCCTGTTGTGCTTCAGCCTGAACTCTATGTCTCTCGGCAGTACGTCCTCGTCAGTCCACAGCACCTGAATGGTGTTGTTGATTACGTATGTGAGGTTCTGTGCCGGTGCTATCGTGTATTTCGGATCTTGCGGCTTCCACTCCACAAGTGTATTTGTCGCGTCATCAAGTACGTACTCCTTAGTCGCTGCCAATCCAACCGGGATTGTAATGTCTCGCCAATACAGCGGTCTTAACTGCTTGTACTGGTGCTCTATCAATCGAGCCATCAGATACTTGTTGATCGGGTCGTCCGTAGAAAGGACATCTTTATATAGACTTCCTTTCAGATATACCCTGTCGCTGCTGCCGAGGTCGTTGATTTCAAGCTCCATACCCAGCGGTAGTGGTAACTCAAACCCTGTGAAATTCCAGTTCAACCCTTTCTTACCGCTGAATTTCATCAGATTCAGGTTGTTGCTCGACTTGTAGTACGGCGCGATAAACGTATCTATGTCCATGAACGGGTGATCTCTCAATCCGAAATCAACCATAGTGGCTGAGTCCGTACCTATCTCCCGTATCAAAGCACACCTTATGTGACTGTCCTCGATCTTGTACCTTCCGTTTGCATCTAAGTCACTACCAAATAATACTAATTCCCAATTGTCTACTCTTTCTATCATTTTTTTTCTTTTACCCCCCTATCCTCCCAATCTATTTACGGTCATGCAGTGCTACATCTCCACGCCGAAGAGTTCCTCCGTTTCGTCTGCTCTTGTAATCACTGCGCCACCCGCTGCTTCTCTTGCTCTCCTTGCCGCTGCTGCTGCGCCCGATGCTCGTGTTTGCCGATCTTTTATCACCTTTACACTTCTCGATCTTTCCATTTTTATCACCTCACCGCGCCAGCTCGAAGCTTATCCGTATCATGTCCAGCCAGCTCTGCAACTCAACGAAGATCATTCCCGCACCGAAGTACCCCAACACGTTCATCTTAGCTCGCCTTGACCAGAGTACCAATGCGACACCGATTGTCGTGAATATCCCTGACGTTATCCCTGTCGAATATAGCGTGTACTTCTCTGGGTACTTTGCCTCCAGGAACTTATCGAACATTGATTCAGAGACCATGTGCAGTATAGACCCAATGACTACACCACTTACGGTCAACCCGAACTCATGCCCACTAAGTTCATCCACTTTTGTCCTTAATGCTGCTGCCATATTTTTTTCACCTCTTTTTCGGATAATTTCTCATTAAATAAAGGGTATGTGTGTTCTAATATATAAAAGGAGTGGTCTTAGTCTTTGAAATTAGGAAATACGTTATGAAATCGGTTAGATAATAACATAGTTAATAATATCGAGAAAGGTGTTTGAAGGGGCATCGAAAAAACGATTGTTATTTATATAGGGAATTAACTAAATAGATATAATATGGAAGAGGGTGACGAGCTTGGCGAGAAGATGGTCATTACGATTAAATTGACCAAAAACCAACGTAAGAAGATAGTTAAGTTTGCCCAGAGTGAGGATTATCGGTTGCCCCTTGCTTATGGGATAATCATGGCTGCCGGGATCGAGCAACAGGGGTTGTGAGTGGCTCCCGTATCGTCTTTAACCTAACCTCGGTAAACTTCTTCAACCGCTCGATCAACTCTAACGTCTTCCAAAGTGGTGGTTCTGGAAGCGTGTGGTATTTGTTTGCGTATCCGACCCATACCACTTCAGGGGCTATTTCTTCTATCCAAAGCGATAACGCATCCAGATCGAAATCCATGATTGGCTCTACGGTTACGGATTTACGGTGGCTGATCGCGCGCATTGCCAAATACCTTTCAATAGGGAATGGTGCATTGGAATAGATAGAATAAGGCTCGTCAACATTGCCTGACGGGAAGCCTCTGTTCGTCTCGATTGTTGTGCCCAAGACCGAATTATCCGGGAAGTTGTCAAACCTAAAGAAGTTAGAGGGGTTTTTTGATTGGATGATAAACGTGTTGGTGGGGTGTTGCCGTATAGCTTTGAAAATCAGTTCCATCTGCTCAAGTGTCGCAAACGCGACATCTCCGTTAATGCAACAGGCAATCTCACGATTCTTCGGGAGGTATTGACGTAACCGCTCTGGGTGGAAGTGTGGTTCATATCTTGCACAACGTTCACATCTATGCTTCTGCCGCTTCGCCTGCCTTTTGAACGAAGGTTCGCAGTAAACGCAGTTGTAATTGCAGCCTTTAAAAGGGTTCCAAGAAATTAGATCTGCATACATTAAAGACGACATTTTAGTAACCTCCATATAAAAAAGGGAGAAGAGAAAGAGGGTGATTTGGAGGATATTCGTTATGACCACGCAGAGTTTTTCCCTCAAGGGTGATAACCCCCCTTCCTCTTCTATTATACATATCTATTCTTCCTCTTTTAAAGCCTTTCTTGAGTATCTGTATTGAAGACACCGAAAACAACCGAAGAGTCCGCATTCGTACATCGCCGGTAAGATGCCGCCGTGGGCACTGCACTTGCATAGCGGATTATCGTAGCGTTCTCCGTTTAAGATGCAGGTTGGACAGCGGAAGTGTCTTATTAACCACGGTGTCTTCATTATTCTATTTTATCCCCTTTCATTTCCTGTAGCCGCTTCATAAATATATGTCTTTCGCAGACGCATTGGCTTTCTATTAGTAACTTCATCAGCTCTAATCCGGTGATGAATTTATCACCAAGAGTCTTGTTTCTTGATGGTTGTATGAGTTGTTCTGCTCTGTGTTTTATATCCTCAAGCTGATTTAACGTCCACCGATTCAACGCATCTTCTTCTAATTGCTCCATCTTATATCCCCCTTCCCAAACTTTTCGGTGCCATATTTCTTCACTCTCGGATCGTACTCTGCTTCTGTATCGAAGATACGGTGAACGCCTACGTTCAATATAGCAAGTGCCCAGAACATCTCTTCCTCTATTGTTAAATCGTGGTCTTCGACTGCTCTCACATATTCGTTCTGAAATTTAGCCCACCTATCCTCTTCTTTCGTAACCTCGTCCTTCGTCTTACCGGTAAACTGTTTCAGCCGCCGTAATATCTTGGTACTCAACTTATGTATCTTAAGCAGCCTTTTTATGTCTCTGTTTAGCATCTCATTTCCACTCGTAAGCTTCCTTTATCTTCGATAGCAGTCCATCGTGGGTTATTGGAAGGACAGATAGAAGAGCTTTCTTAATTGCTTTCGTAATTGCTTTTGCCTCGATAAACGTTGCCCCGCGTTTTGATATATCCGACAAATCATGTGGTGTTAAATATTCTTCCTTCACTCCCACAGATAGACGGGTATTTCCGCTTCTGTCCTTCCATGCCGCAGCCACCGTCACTTTACACCGCGTTACGACATCCACCTCTGGCAGTATCTCCGCAATCTTACCATACTTTACAATCTGATCCTGACTGGCACCAAGGTTGTAGATTTTGCCTATACTAATCCTCGTTTTCTCTGTCTCCTTTTCGATTATCCTATACGGTATGCCCACGTATAGGCATAGACTGATGATTACATCAGCATTTATCTCCTCGATTCCTGCATATATCTCCAGCACATCCTCCTTCCTTGGATTTTTACCTATTATACTCTTTATAACATTCAAAGCACCTTCCTCGCTCAGAATTAATTCTGACGGTGTTTGAATGGGCATTTCAATCTGCTTGTCTAACACGGTCATCGCAATCACTTCCTCCTTCTTTTGCTTCCCCTTCTTTTGCTTCCCCTTCTCATGCTTCACCAACGCCTCTGTAACTCCTTTTGGAATAGCCTGTAACTCTTTTACTGGATACCCAGCAACTGAACATGCTTTTAAATGCTTGCACCACTCCTGCTTCTGCTTGCTTATCTGGAAATCCGGGCAGGAGCATTCTGGAACGCTTGGGCGCAGCACTTGCACACTATCTTTGTCGCAATTTCGACATGCCAGTGCAGTCCCTTCTTCCCGGAACTTGAATGTCCCCTCGTCAATCTCAACCGTCTTATCCCAATGCCCATCCACTACAAGCTCAGCGTTAACTACCCTTCCCTCTGTCAGCGGTTCGCCTAATGTCTCCCGCATGATTTGTTCTGCTTCATGTTTTGTAGCCTCAAGCGCTTCCCCTGTGCCACCTTCCTTATACTCCCGCTTCGCTTCTTCTATCGCTTCGTCAACTGTTATTGTCCTGCTCTTAAATTTGCTATCTACTGCTGAAAGAAACGACAGAACCGTGTTCGCTTCCTCCACCGTTTCTGCTCTCTTGCCTATTACATCCTCGACCAGGTATTTTAGCCGTTCACGATTTATTGCGAGATTGTCTGCGAGATGATATATATCCCCCCATATCTTTTTGCCTTCTGTCATTTCTCTTGAACTCTTATCACCCTCCGGGTTCCAACCAGCTTCTTCAGCTTCTCGAACCACACAGGGACACTATCATAACCGATGCTTGGGAACGTCTCTATATGCTTCCGAACAACTCTTAATTTGGCTTCCGCGTCATTTAGTGCTTCAAGACCATTTACCAATAAAAGAGCGCTTCTAATAATCTGCTCCACTCCTACGGGCAGTTCTTTATAAACACTGTCGTTTACTCTAACACGCTGCTTCACTTTCAACCCGATTGTATAGCCACCACCAGCCTCATGTATCCTTTCGTGGTTGATTTCCATTGATTCTACTATCTGGTTGAAGTTGGTGAGTCCGTTTCTTTTCGTAATTGTTATCCGGTCACCATCCATCAATACCAAATCTAACGCAACCACTGCAACGCCTATTCCGTTATAATAGTGCACCACTTTACCTATTTTTGTTTTCATCTTTTTCTTTTCTCACCTCAAACGCCGCCCATTCCTCATTCCATAGTCCTTTCTCTTTTACAATTGCTACAAGCGCCTCGTAGAGTGTTTTATATCCTAATGTTTCTACAAGTGTTCCTATTGTGACATGGGGGGTTGAAGGTGCACCGATGCATAATTCTATCTCGCGTACAGCCTGCAAAAGTATCGGATTTCCAAACATCTCACGTTCCCTCCTCCGGGTTTTCGTACACTACCGGCGTTATGCCCCTCTTCTTGAGCTTCTCGATAGTTTCCTCGTCTTCTGACTGCTCCTTTGTTATTATCTTCTCCACTCGCTGTGCTATAAACGAGTAGATTATTCCGGGTGATTTTGGTTTGTCTATCACTTGGCAGGCAACAAAATCCAAATTCCTTCCGCATAGATGACAAGTATATCTGTTTACTGGATTGTTGTATCGCGGGCAGATGTTTGTAACTGCTTCTGGGTGTGCAACAAGAATCCGTGTTTTACCAAGTTCCAATTTATTCGGGATTTGTGCTATTCGCTTACTCACCCCCATCTTAATTGCTTCTTGTATAAAGCTCTCCGGCGTGTAAAACTTCTTGCCGACCCACAGGAGTCCGAATATATCGCCTTCTTTTGGATCGCACAACGGGCATAAATATTTGTCCCTGCAACCTTCATGCTTACCTGCAAACTCGAACCAGTTTAGCCAGGTAAACCCCCGACTTTGTTTTACGCCTTCACCACAAACAGGGCAGACAGTAAGTTCATACGGCAGTCTGTCGCATTCAACGGGTATCCCAAAACCAACGAGGTACATTGCACCTTCTTTCCTATAGCCACAACCACGCTTTTCTTCAGGCATTTTATAGTCAGACCCCCTTACCGGTTGTGTTCTCAGAATCTTGAGGTGGTGTTACATCCTCTGTTTCCTCCCTTGCTACTAAAGAAATCAGCCATTGCACAACACGCTCGACTTGCTCTTGTGCTACCGAGCCTTTTAGCTGGTTTATCGACCCTGCCAGAATACCGGCAGCAAAGATGAGTTCACCATCCGCAGGTTTCTCTTGTTTTGTCATTTCTCTTTTATTTCTCCTCCTTTTATCGGTTCGTACTCAGCTACTATAACCACTTTCCGCGAGATTGTGAATGAGATTCCGCATTCTAAGCATTTTTTCTCTTGACTACGAACCTTACCACCAACGATAGTATTCTTCACGGTTTCGATATTATCGCCTGCACACGCTGGGCAGGTGCCGTCAAATATATCCTGCTCCATTTTGCTTATTTCCCTCCGCGCTTTTTTATGAGTCCTTCTTTCCTCAACTCGTCCATTGTAGTTCTCACTCCGTTTGGAAGGAGTACGTCACCGTCCATAAATACCGTGTGACCTTCTCTACAAACAATCGCCTGATCTGTTCCCCGGAACCTCGTTTGTGTTGATCCGCATACCGGGCACTTCATTTTTTGTGACCCTTCCTCAAGCAACTTCTTCCGCTTTTCTTCTTCGCCTTCCGCCACATCTTCCTCTTTCCCCATTTCATCAGCTCCTAAAATACTTCTGTGGTTATGTATTTAAATATGTTTTTGTTTATATATGTATGTTTAGTTTAAACATTGTTTAAAGAAATTGAGTAACTGCCCAGCATAAGATGATAAAAGTGTATGAAAACGGTGTAAACAGTACCGTTTTTGTTTATTGTATTTGGGTTAAGATCGGTAAGACACCAAGCGCTCCAATCCATAAAGTGAACGAAAGTCTTTTATATGTAGTAATCGTAGTGATTAGTGTTTATGTTAAAGGGGGAGTGTTGTTATGGAAGATAAAGAAAAAGCGGAAGAAGAGGGAGAGAAGAAACACCGGAAATCTAAAAACGTGATTATAGATAAGGAATCAGGGGTTATATCGGGGCAACGCGAAATTCGGAAGATGGGGAATAGTTACTACATCAATATACCACGCGAGTTCTTAGAGCGGCACGGATTGAAGGAGGGTGACCCGATGACTTTTGGTGCAAACCATCTCTTGAAGTACATGCCTCAAGCGGAGAAGTAGTCGTGGGTGAAACCGCTGCACATAAAACGGTGAACCCCTGTGCAATTTGTACTAAAACAATCAAAGAAGATGATTTGACAGATTTCACCGGGTTGGTTTATCTAAGTTGTGCAATACAAGAGTTAGAGGGATGTACCGATCAGTATGACACGTTTATTTACTGTTTTGAGTGTTGGAGCCCGTGTTGTTACCGGCAGATGTTACCAATTTCTGATTTAAGATTTTTACAACGGCTTCGTGGCAAACGCAGGTTTCTTATGGGTGGTGATGTTTTTGGAGGGATATGAGAGTTTTGAGGAGGAGATAGAAAAGTTGAGGAATGAGGTCGAGTCTTTAAAACACCAAACACAAGAGCTTAGATTATTTCGACTTGAGGACAGACAACAGATAAATAAACTACAAAGATATATTTCCGATAAAAAGAGTGGCACCCGTAGAGATCATGCTGCACTTTCTCAGGAGCTTGTGGAGTTTATTGCAAAACGTATTTTAATGTTTAAAAGCTATGGGCGTGCAAGCTTAAATTATAGTGAAGTTTTATTATGTTTAAAATTAAATCATTCTCCAGAGGCTTATCGTGTGATGAAGAAGACTGCGAGATTATATCCGGGTTGGGTAAAATATAAAGATAACGGTAATAAGATATTATTATCGCCAACACGCTCTTTTGCAGAGCTTGTAAGAGAGACAGGGGGCAATATTTGGTCTAAAAATGTTTATGAGCCTTATGAGTAATTCTTTATTTTAACATGTTGTTAATCGAAGTCGGGGGTAGCACCCCCAAAACATCGTGAAAAGAGTATGAAAACGGCAGAAACATTCCCGTTTTTGTTTATTGTATAGTTTATGGAAGAGAAGAGATTTGAAGAAAATGATATAATATAATGCTTGTTTAAGGCAGTCGGGCGAAGAATTTACTTTAACAACATGTTAAAGCCAAGTTTATATAAGATAGCAAAGAAATGTTTATATATACTAAAAAATAGATAAAAGAAGGGAGAAATTATACAACTAACAACAATCCTTTATTTATTTCTTCCCCTTTTTCTTTAACTCTTCTAACTCTTTCCGTAACAGCTCCCGGTCATCCTTGGACAACTTCAACTCATCGCGTAACTCCGCTATAACATCGGCGGCAGTAACGCTCTCCCCACGCGCCGACCCCCGCACTCCCGGTGATTCCAAAAGACGTGTCCCTAAAATCTCCGCTTCCTTGTCTGTCAATATTTTACTTGTCTCCCATGCCGATATAAAAGCAGCCAGTATCGGGCGTACTCCTTTAATTCCCAAACGCACTCTTTTATCGAGTGGTAAATCATCACGGGTAAACGACTGCCCAATGGAGGCTATTGATGCACCATAAACCAACCCGGCGTGTGCGCCAAGTTTTTCAGCATCTTCATCAGATACGATGTGCATCGGGTTGAATGGTAATAACCCCTCCCCCTTCACCATCTCCTCTACCGACATTTTCGCCAGATCTTTTCCTTTAACTCCTCGCAAACTCAATATCCTATCCAGTCTTGAGGTCAAATCCTCCTTCTCCTCATCCTCCTTTTTCTCTTCAGCCATTATTCACTTCCCTCCTCATATTCCATATCCGCCGTACTCAATTCGAGTATGATTTTCTCCAAATCGTCCAATTTTGGTGTTGTTACTCTTATAGAAATACCCGAATCAACGACAACACAACCAATCTCCCGTATCTGGTATAAAGCAATAAACGAATCAAACGCGCCACCGAACTTCTGTTGTAAATCCGCTAAAAAGCCTTTGAACTTTGCTTTAAACTTCATCCTCAAATCCTCCCGATCAATGTCCAGGTTGAGGCAAAAAACATCGTTACTACGATCAACAACGTACTCCCACTTCTTTATCTCAAAGTGCTTCTTCATCTCTTCTGAGAGCTGTGATAGTTCGCCCATTATCTTCTCCTTCATCGCAGGAATCTTAAAAATCTCGCCAATCAAATCACCAACACCCATATCAGAAACGAAATCCAATAGTTTATCTGACTTTAAAGCTTTTGCTAACATCTTCCCCATGATACCACTATCTTCTTTTTCCATCGTTTTATTTTACCTCCTCATCTCGTACACCAAACTTCATCGTGAACCGATCTTCCGTCTCCTCTTCACTAACATCTAACTTCGTACTCCTTGTTACCTTTTCCTCAAGGTGCTCTGCTGGGGGCTTCTCTTTTTCCTCTCCTTTGGTCTCCGTCTTACCTCCAGGTTTCTCTTCACTCGTTCCTCTTCCCACTCTCCGTTTTTGTTTCCTCTCAACAGCATCCTCGCTAAAAGCATCGCCAAGTGCTTCAAGCAACCCAGTACCTGCCAGCGCAAGGTTCAGAACCACCGAAATTCCATCCGGCATTTTTTCAAGCATCTTCAACGCCTTTTCCGGGTCTGTTTTCGCCAATTCCTGTATTATATGTTTTTGTGCATCGAGCTTCATTTTATATGGCTCTTTAAACGCCACCTCAGTAAGACCCCCACTCGTCTCGCCAACATCACCCACTCCACCACCAGTAGAAAGTGAGTGTGTAAATTTACCCAAAGCCGCCTCCAATTTCTCCAATTTCCTATCTTCGATTACTTTTGTTAATTGATCCACCGATCTCTCAAATCCAGAACCCCCTTCTTGTTTACCCGACAATCCCTGGATCGCGTTATCCTCAACGGATTTTTTCTGTACATCCAGTACATCCTTTATCCTCGCCTCAAAGCTATTCTCTTTCCGCATTATATCGTCAGGAGGATCTACATCAGTTATATCTACCCACCGAGACCACAACACTTTCTTTGCCGTATCCCTCGCATTGATTTTCACCATCCCTCCCCCGCCGAGTGCGTCCACAATCTCATCCCTCATTGGTACTACCGATCCAGGTATAAACACCCCCGTATCGTGCAGCGTCCCTTTTTTACTCGCCCGCACTTTTAACTCGAAATCAACCACCGGCACTGTAGGATCGCCAGCTATCGTCACCCGCGATCTATGTTTGGGTCTCTCGTTAAGGGTCTCACTCACATAAACACTAAAGATGCCAGCACCATACTCGCCCTCAATCTCCTCCTTCGTGGGTATGTGGTCAAACTCATGGTCGAGTTCAATCCCAGGGTCGCCAGCCCTCATCCTGAACTTCAACTGTATATCTTCAGAGTCGTAGTTTTTTGTCGGCTCTCCCTCACCCCCACCACTACCTTCAGCATCAACCCCGCTCGCACCACCCTTTCGCTTGTATCCGCTTAGAGGAATACCTGATGGGCTGAACCAATCACTTAAACCCTCGACAATCCGCCTTAAGCCCCTTCGGGTCTTATCAAGTTTCGATGCCATTTTGTTTATATTATCTTGCTCTTTAGAGTATATAAAGGGTGGTGATGCCATTGATAGGGGTCGGCACACCCACACCCCCCAACTACAATGACTCGAATGGTAACTGTACCTGAAGCGGCACAAGCACTTGGGGTAAGCAGCACTACGATTATCAGGTACATTAAGAAAAGCATCATATCTGGTGAAAAATCTGGTGGTATATACCTTATACCCGCATCCGAGATACCACGTATGAAAAAGCAACTCGAAAAAGACCCTCGTGAGGTAAAACGTCAAAAGACGTGGAGCTTGGGCATCCCGCGATTGTACAGACTATGTAGCCAAGGGAAGTTTGCAGAGGTATCCAAAGAGCTTGCCGTGGATACAATACCCCGTGACTATCACGAGTGCCTAATCTTAGTGAACCAAAAGCGTTGGAATAAGTAGGCACCATAACCTTTTTATTTTTTAAAGGTGGTTATTAATAACATGCCAAAAGATTTGAGCCATATTAGGGAAAGCCTTAGTAAGAAGATGAAGGATGTGTGGAAAAACCCAGAGATGCAGGACTTTCGTGACGCTCTGAGCGAAGTTATGACGAAGGCAACACAAGAGGATTTTAGAGCGTGTATGTCCGGGAAAATACCAGACGATATACGAGGGGAGATATTCTACCGCTGTAAAATCTGTGCACTGCCCGCCCCAATTACCTGCCTCACGCTGGTAGCAAAGAAGTACAATTTAGATGAAAAATTTGCCGATGCGTGGACTAAAGTCCCAGAACAACTCAAAAAGGATATGATGGGTATAGAGGCTTTGTGGATGGAGGCAGACAGGACTCTTGCAGAGAGCGTTTCGGGGAACCTGGAACTATCGAGATTCTACAACCTATGCGTCAATTCCAAATTTGAAGAAGTTGCAGCGGAACTCGGCATGGAGGTAGTACCAATAACCTACCGTGACTGCATGTCGTGCGTGGCTAAGTACACCGATCTTGCGAAGGCTTACAAGCGTATGTGGGGGAAGAGAGCGTAAACCGGTTATTGAAAAATATCGTTCAAAAGAACCGCAAACTCAACATCAGACAGACCGTATAATGCTTTGATAGTGAGCAACTCGCTAAAACTCTCCTTACTCAAAACCATCACTTGCTCACCTTTATTCATTCGCATTCTTGATGGGAGCCGTATGTAGTGATCCACCCGGTTATACATCCCCGGCTCACCAGATTTTAATTTCTTTACTTGCTTTACCTTCTTTGGATAAACCTTCGCCAATACGACTCTCGCCAACACCTTCGCTATTATCTCGCCTTCGTATCCCTCTTCTTCTTCAATCTCAAACATTTATTCTACCGGTAAGAATTACGGGCTTATATAGCTTATCCCAAAAACAAACTCCTGTACCCGCTTTGTTTAACCATAACTTATTTAAACTTTCGATTCTTATATATACGCAGGTGAAATGAAATATGGCTGATAAAAGCTTTAAAACACTGAGGGATAGCCTGAGAACGACAGTGGCTGCGGCATGGAATGTGGAGGGTGCAAGAGACTTCAAGGCGAAACTCGAAGGCGTTTTCCCCGACTCCCTGCGGGACGAGTACCGAGACTGTATTGATAGCACGACCCCAAGGGATTGTTTGAGGGAAGTAGCAGAGAAGGCAGGACTGCGAAAAGACTATGAAGAGGCGTGGAATGCTGCCCCAGAGAAGCTCATCGAGAAGTTAGAGACCGTGAAGAGCATGTGGACTGCAACTCTCAGAGACGAAGTTGCGGAAGTCGTGGAAAGACTGGACATCCCCGATCTATATAGGATGTGCATGGAAGGGGACTTTGCGGGAGTTGTAGAAAAGGCTAATTTAGGCACAACCCCGGACTCGTTCAGAACCTGCGCACGAGAAGTAGCCAAGGCAAAAGGGCTGCGAAAAGCACTCAGGGGTACGTGGGGAAAGAAAGGGTAATTTTTTACCCTTCCCCGTTTTCTTTTTTTTCGGTGGCACCCTTTTCCACCAAATCCAGCATCAATAGTTTGATATTACTCACTAACAGTTCAGCAATGTTAAGATCACGAATACAATAGCCACACGATGTTTTATCCATAGCCTCTCGTATAGCTTCCTCTGCCGCTGTTAAATCTTTAATTGCGCTTACACGCATCCTAAGCTTATCTTCCGTACTCTTATCCTCTCCACCGTCTTGATCTATCACATCTAAATCGTTATCCACTCCATTATCCCCTCCCTCGCCCTCCTCCTCAATTGCTGCCATGTTACAAATAAAAGCGGTATTTTACTTATAACCCCCCCCTCTTTGGGAAAGGTTTATATTTTTCAATCCACAATTATTTTTAGTGTTCAAATGGTCGAAATAGGCAAAGAAAATTTTGTACGCCCGTATATTGGCAGATTAGATCTATCTAAAATTCCTGAACTCTCAGCTTCAGAGATACCGGATGTGAAGAAGTGGTATAAAATAACCGATCCTTCCATACATCCAGATGTTCCCTCACTTGTATGGCTCTATGAAGACAGTTTAACTGGGCTTTATAGTACAAGCATTTGGGTCTTCCTAAATTCAGGCAATCCACCACCTGATGTGACTTACGTCTTATTCCTTGCGGATGGAGGAAGTGACCTCGACACGCTCCCCTCAGAAGTAGTGGAACCAGCACTTAACGCCCTTCGCCGGTATCAGGTGGTAGCACCTATCGAGGGAGCTTTTATGTTCTTCATTGTTATTGTGGCTGGGCTGGCTTTAGCTTACCTTGTTAGTGGCTAAGAGCATCAAACTTTTTACAAAAGTTTAAATACCTACAACATCTAATTTAAGCCACTAAACGCGAAGGAGGTGATATAGATGTCAAAGCCAAGATTGCGATTGCGCTTGTGGGTATAGCGCTGATATTTGCAGCATCAGTGCTGACGTTAGTTGCAGATCAGGCGAGTATCCCGCTTGCAGTGTTTGCGATTGGTATAATGGGTATAACCATTGGTATAACCATTGGTATATCAATGCTGTCGGCACGGCGTTGGAAAGATCCACCCATGCAGACCCACCCTGCCAGTGTTCCAGGTACACACAACCACATTGCTTGCAGTCGCATTGTAAAAGAACTAATTTACACCAGTATTCTGTGTTAATACCGTAAAGCCACACACCACAGTAAAACCTTCAGGTAACTTCCGGCGGGGTATAAACAAATTTTTTTTTTTTCAAAAATTTAAAGGTTTAAGTTTTAAGGGGTTTAAAACGTTTAAACTTAAAGGAATTAAGCCTTTAAAGGGGTTAATATTTTAAAATGTTGAATTTTAAAACCGAAAAGCTTTTAAACGCATTTTTACATTTAAACATATATATATAAACATATACCCAAAAGAGGTAAAAAAGATGGAGCAAGAAAGGGAAGAAGGAAAGGGAATAAATATAAGTGAGCTAAAAGGACAACAGATAAAGAACGCTCTTGAAATAGTGAGAGCGATAAAACGGTATCACAACAAGAATAAGAGCGGGGGAAACTTCGGGTTCACATTGATTAAAGGCGACAGGTGGTTTGATTTAAACGGCTATCACGATCTCAGCGGGCACGTAAAAGGTTTACGTTTCGGCAACTTCGGAGCAGCGGGGACTCCAATAAATCCGAAAAGCTTTGATGATTTGATGAGCGCATTAAAGCTATGGTTTGAGGTGTTAGAAATATGAGCTTTAAATGCCCTAAAGGGTTTGATGAGTGCATAAAAACGTGTTCAACGGTGAAGTGTCGAGAAACCTGCGAATATACCGAGGAATGTTGCACCAAGTATTGTATTTTCGAGCCTGGAAACTGGATGGCAAGAATGCAGCAAGAAGGAGAAGAGGGAAAAGCATTTAATGAAGTTATGACTGAACTATTTGGTGAAGAGGTGACCGGGTAATGACCGAAACCGAGCCGTTCTTATTACTCTGTACATCCAACTTCCAGAACACGATCTCACCGGAAGCAGTAGGCGAAATAATCAAGGAGACACGGCAAACAATACGCCCTGAAGGTAAAGGGCAGGACTTTTTAGTTTTCGATCCGGAGGCTAAGAACTTAAGAGTCGAGGACGGAGGAAGAACGATGAGAATACCAACGAACGCGGAAGATAAATGCTATGCGATACTTGATGATTTTGGAAGCGTGGAGGCATTAAGAGAAAATGCGGGGATGCCGGGGTTAAACACTCAGTATGCAGTAACGATAATGCTGGCTGAGGACTATTAAGGGGCGATAACGCTATGCCGAATTTGAATGATAGAAAAGAGAAAGTATCAGAAGCGATACACAAAGTAGTAAAGACGTTTAAAGACGGAAATATTGAAGCAATAGCTTATGCAACATTCAAAAGCAAAAACGGGCGACCTTCTGATACATGGAGTTTTACAAACCGGTTGTTAATGTTATTGGGTGGCACCGAGGATGCACGGGGGTTCAGGCAATGGAAAGAGGTTAAGCGCCATGTAAATAAAGGCGCGAAAGCATTATATATCCTGGTGCCAATGAGCATAACGAAACCAGTCGAAAAGATAAATGCTGATGGTGAGGTGACAACAGAAGATAAGCATATAGTATATTTTAAATCGGCACCGGTATTCAAATATGAAGATACCGGGGGGGCGGCGTTAGTGAAAGATGATTTTAATCTTGAGATACCCGGTGACTTGAGGAGTGTGGCGGACGGGTTAAATATATCTATCGAAGCGAAAGGGTTTAACGGTGTTGAATTTGGAACCTTCAGTAACGTGCATAACGAGATAGAGTTAATGTCACCGGATATAGGGGTTTACCTACATGAACTATCACATGCAGCGGATAACGAGATCAACGGCAAATTAAAAGGTGGTCAACATGCAGACCAGGAGATAGTAGCGGAATTATCAGCATCCGTTATAGCGTATTTACGGGGCTATGAATTAAACGGAAGGAGTAAAGAGTATATCGAACATTACGCAAACGCAAGTTGGAAAACGGTTTTTAGCGTGTTGGGTAGGGTAAACAGAGTGGTAGGATACATAGTAGATAAGGCAGCGGAAGGGGCAAACACTCCTTCTTAGTTACGTAAGATGAACGAACAAGAGAACCTAAAAATAGAGTGCATAAACGAGGTACTAAGCGGAACGAGGATAAGAAAAGTAGCTGAACCATATAAAGCGATCTACGTAATATGGGATAACATAAACGAAGTAGGAAATAAGAGTGACCTAATATGGATAGGGGATAGAAGATGGAACACCGCAACCGCAAAATATGTACGTGCAAACTATGACAGATTGGTTGATCTGACAAAAGAAGCAATCAAAAGATACAACGCACGGAGAACATGGAAGATAAAACAGGAACAGGTATGGATAGGGGACGTTTTAAAACACCAGTGGCGATGTCCTGAATGTGGACGGGCAGCACCGGACGATTTTTGCATAGTTCACAGTGATGTAAAGGCGGTGGACATACTGAAAGACGAAAAGATACGTCAGATGGCATTGGAGAATACTTTTTCCTTTTTCCGGGTTCGACTCCCGGAGGGGTGACAGAGAGACACCTTGAAGGGTGAGGAGGAAAAAACAAGATGGGCGAAGAAAAAAGTAGAGTGAAGATGGGGGTATTGCTTAAAAATATCCCTGGATGGGTGGAGCTGGCAACGTTAGCGAACATGACCATGAGCGCAGGTAAAGCAACCGGGGACTCTGGAGCATATCTTATTGGTGCTGAGATAGTGGAGTGCATGGAGAAGATCATAGTATCCGAAGTGCCCGAGGAAGTAGAGAAGGAAGCAAAGGAGTATGTTGCATTAGAGGAAGCGAGGAAAAGGAGTATGGAGGAGAAGAGCGAGTAATCGCTCATTCCTTTTTTTCCTTTTTCAAGATCAGAAGATGAACGGCATAAACAATAAAATTCTTGAGGACATAGCAGCAAACGGTGAGGAGATAGACCGGGATTATATTTTTGATAGCTACAAACCGTTAGGTGAGACCGTAGAGTTTAAGGGTTGGAATCCAAACGAGAAACGAAACAAAACACTCCAACAATACTTTACCCCTTACCCGGTAGTAGAATTTATCACGGACGCTCTTAATTTACGTCATGCAGAAAAAGCAATCGTGTTGGATAACTCATGCGGGATGGGCAGGATGTTCAGGTACCTACACCCAGCAACGAGAGTTATGGGCATAGAGATAGAGGATAATGCCTACAAAGTAGCGAGGGCGTTATATCCAAAGGAAAACGCTAAAATCGTGCATGGCAACCTTCTTGATTATATCTTACCTATCCATAGTATTGATGTTAGTTTACTTAACCCTCCTTTCAGCATTCATTTAGAGAAGCGTAATATTAAACTTTATAATGCACAATGGGGGGCTATGGGCTATCGTTCTTCTATACAATCTCATATAGCGGCATTGGAGATAGCGATAAGAGCCACCAGTTTTTATGTAGCCTGCGTGTTACCCACGACATTCTTTAGTAACGAGAGCACCCGCACCTTTGAGAAATGGATTAAGGGACACGCCAATGAGATTTTAAAGGTGGATTTACCAGCAACAGCACATACAGGCGCTAATTGGGCGACTTCGATTGTTATTTACGATGTCCGAAACTTCAGATACAATTATAGAGATGACGCAGAAGTCTTTTATCATCAAACAAATAGCTTAAACGATCTAAATAGGGTTTTAGATGAGTGGAAAAGTACAGAACATTATAAACTGGTATGTGTGCACACAGAGGAAATAAATGAATATCCGAAACGTGACGTTCGGTTTGTATCTCCGAGAGAATTTATCATTCAAGAGGTAAAAAAACCGACATTGCCATGTACAGGTAAAGAAGGCATTAAGGTTTGCCTTAATGCAGCAAATACCGCTATAACAATCAAAAGTACCGACCTCTTAACAGCGTTAAAGGTGAAACAGCATCAAGATTCTTTAGGTGAGCAGTACAACAACGCAACCAAACGTTACGTATCGCAATGGTGGATCAATGCGAGACGACCAGAGGCATTTTACAACACCGACATAACCGGCGAATTAAAGGATTCTTTAAAATATCTCGGTTGTGATTGTGAGATAGACCCGCAGATTCATAACGTCCATGATAAGCTGCAACGTTGGAATGAGCTACAAAAAGCAACATTTGAGCAGTGGGTTTTAAACAACGAAGGCGGAGAAGGGGACGGAAGCAGTGCATGGGAGCTTAAAAATAAAGATGAGGGTATGTGTGCTAAATATCCACAATTATACAGAGAGAAGGAGAAGAAGTTAGACCGCATTCTTGCAGAGCATCCTAATCTCACTTTATGGGACTGGCAAAAGCATGATGTAATTAGGATGTCAATGAAACAACACGCGGTTTTAGCGACAGATATGGGATTAGGCAAGACAAGGATGGGTATAGCAATAGCGTTAATGCACGGCTGTAAGCATAACCTTATTATAACAGAAAGCAAGCTAATAGGGCAGTTTGCAGGTGAGCTTAAGATGTTCGGATGCGATTTTAACATAATAACTAAATCCAGCGACACTAAAAACCTTAAACTGTTTAACCTTATCGCATATTCCCGTATTTGGATGAAAGCAACAAAAGGAAAGACCTTCGCAAAGGCATTAAAGAAGCGCTGCAACTTCATAATGCTCGATGAGGCACACAACATAAAGGCAAATGATAGCAACCGGGCATTAGCATGTAGATCAATGCACCCTAAGCATTGGGTTCTATCTTCCGGGACACCGATAGCCAACTATCCGAGGAATATTTTTAGCCTTTTGGTGTGTGCTTTTGGTGACGGTACGGAACTATTCAAATATGGTTATCACACGCCATACATTCAGAATTATGGTGTAACATCTGGAACGCGGAAGTTCAGGGAGCATTTTGTAACCGTGGACAGCTACATCTCGAATCAGTTTGAGGACACCCTGGATAAAGGAAAACGCATCCGCGAGTTCCCGATAGTTAAGGACATTGAGCTTTGGCATGAGCTTTTAGCACCAATGATGATAAGACGATGCAGGGATGAGCCGGAGATAATGCGGGAGATAAAGATACCGGAGCCGGAGGTACACGAGATTTGGGTGAAACCGACAAAAGAACATCTCGATTATTACAGACTTTGGTTAGATGAGTTTGCAGAATGGTTCTTAGCGGAATTAAAAGCAGAACAAGACGGTGATCATAAAATGGATATGATAATGCTTTTGGTACAGATAGGCAAACTTCAATTTGTTTCTACTATACCACAGAGCGAGAAGATAAAAAGTGATGTTAAGATAGCGTACAATTGGAACGGAAATTTAACATCAAAACAAGAAGAGGTGATTAAGTTAGCCTCTGAATACGTAAATCGAAACAAGAAGATCATCATATACTCAGAACGCCCGGAGCTACAAACGCTATTAGCAAAAGAGTTTTCTTGCAGAGGCATAAACGCTTTAGTGTTTACCGGTAAGCAACCGATACAGAAACGAGAAGAGATTTTACGCGACTTCAAGATTAAGAGCAACTACCCGATATTATTAGCAACTACGACAGTAGGCGGGACAGGGTTAAACATCCCGCAGGCATCTATAATTATCTTTGCAGATCAATCATGGACTCCTGCAATCCACGACCAGGCAATTGCGAGAGTATGCAGACCTCAACAGACAGAAAAGCCGATAGTATTTAAGCTATTGCATGAGGGAATGGTGGACGAATACATGAAACAAATGATGGACGTTAAAGCCGAGGGAATAAAAGAGGCGGTGGATTGGCAAGCGCATACATTTGATCCTAACGATTGGCTTTCGTTCAGAGATATGAGTTACAGGTACTTGAAAGATGAGGGGTATATATGAAAAAAGAAGTGCAGTGTGCGTACATAGGGAAGCACGAAACCGAAAGGATTGTAAAAGGATTGTGTTTTAATAGGAAAAAGCATATCCTTGATGGGCATTTAGTAGATGATGGACATTGCCGAGAAGAATCATATTGCGATGGTTATATCCCTCGATGTGAGGGTATGCCTAAAAATCAAACAACGTTGGAGAGATTATGATAGAAATAAAAGACGGAAGGATATGGTTCTACGATGCTGCGATAGAGAGCACGTTACCGGTATTGGATTATGAACTAATATCTGCGTATATCTGCCCTGCGTGTAAAAGCATTATATCCGCTTATTTCGTAGGTAACGGCATCTCGAAGGATTTATTAAGTGGGTACAATCCCGGAAGTGACACTCATGTTTACGACATAGGCAGCGTTAAAGAAGGTGGGAGCTACATAACACAGAAAAACCACGGAAAAGACACACATAGAGGTAAGAACTGCACATATCAGACAGTTACGCAATGCAGAGGCATAGAGAACGCAGTTAAAGGGTTGACAAACCTGGGTTCGTTATCTCATACCCAGATGCTCGATCATTTTGTTAAGCTAATCGAAGAGGACGCATTGAAGGACAAGGGCATAATGAAGATAGAGGATATTTGTGGCGTTGATAACCCGATACTCTTATTAGACCTGGACACGATAGCACCGCACCATAACCTTTACGGTTACGATGATGAGCTTGCAGAGAAGTTGAAGGAGTTGATAGCAAAGCTTTATACCGAAGGAGTAGTGGAGCAATTCGATGCTACTAAGTTTGTAGAGTTGGATAAAATCAAATTGGGAGGGAATAAAACAATCCGATTGGCAAAGAACCAAACGAGTTTGTTTTAGAGTAAGAGGAGGAAGAAAGATGAGACTGGCTGCTATATTTGGGTGGGGAAGGAAGAAACAAAAATTGATACAAGAAGCGAAGGCTTTTATGATCTCGGAAACGCAAAAACGTCCGAGAACGTGGCATGGGATGATGACGGAAGAGTGGATGGCGGATTTTGCAGAGAAAAAGATGAAAGAGGTGAGTAAGGATGATAGAGGATAAGAAATGCCCTAAATGTGGTAAAATGGCAACGTGGGATAGAACGCTCGGTTGTTATACCTGCGAGTGCGGTTGTGATTTTACCAGTGACGGAACGGTATTTGCACCGAGATCATACTGGGGAGATGAAACGGGAGAGTATTTTGAGTAAGATGCGAAAGAGTTGTAAAATCTGTCACATGCCGATAAAGGACTGGAGGAACAAGGGGGACGTACACCCAGATTGTGAGTTGAAAGAGGATATACAACGAATACAAAACCGGAATCGGTTTGATGGGACGGGACAAGATGATGAAGTAGAAATGGAGGTATGAAGGCAAATGATAATAAAATTTTGGGACGGAACAGAGAAACGAGCAGATACAAGAAAAGAGGCGGTGCACATTGCAGAGGAAGGATTAGAAGGATGGAGACAAGAAGGCGATAGAGTGGTGTGGACTTCAGATCCCCTCTCTGGAAAGCTGCCAGCACAGGCGATAGTAATAACCGAATATTGCGAGGAAACTGACGCATGTGCAGCAATTACAGAGGCGAACGAATAAAATGGCAGAAGAAAACATATTGGCATGGAAAAGTAAGGGAGAGTGGATAAGACAAGCAAAGGAGGCAATAGAAAGGGCAGAGAAATATGGCGCCTTCAAAATTGACGACATGAGAGAAGAAGAAAAAAGTTCTCTAAGGCAGGCGATGGATGCCCTTGGGATGGATGTGAGATTTTAGGAGAAGGCGAACAAGATGAAAAAGAAAGGTTTAATCGAGGTGGGCTGTATTGATTGCGGGCACATCATCACCATCCGGGATGATAAGAACAAGGACAAGGAGCTTCAGGAGTTCGGATGGAAGAAAAAAGGCGATGGGTGGCAATGCCCGCATTGCTATTACGAACAAAAACGTCTGGAGGAGAAAAGATGACACTAACCGATATAAATAAGGAATTGAAGCAAATTATAGAAAAAGGTGGGACATCACGAGAGAGATATAATGAAATAATTAGATTTGCGTATAGGCTTTATGTTGCAAATGAAATCAGTGAAGATCAATGGTTCTCTCTGTTAGAAGCTGGGAGAAAACTCCTCGGCATAGAAAGGAGAAGAATCCTCTTGGATAGAAAAAGAAAGATATACCGGGGTGTATTAACATTCCCGGAGGAGGCGATGGAAGGAGGAGGGAAAATCTTAAATACCAAAGGAGACATAATATAAACCATGAACGGTACGGAAGATATATGGGATCGTGTTGGCAGCCTATTAAACACAGACGACCCAGCAGTGGCGTATTTCGCAGTGTGGGGGCTACTCACAGTTGTAGTAGGGCTCTACATCTATTGGATGTGGTGTGTGCGCGTGAAGTCGTAAGAATGACCGAGATAGAAGAGATTAAAAGACGGATAGAAGTCTTAGAAGTAAAAATAGGCTTTATTATAGACGCACTCGACAATCAACTATCCAATTTGGAGTACGGATATGAGTGGAGTGATCAAATCGAAGAGGAGCTGAAAAGGAGGAAACTATTATGATGAAAAAAATCGGGGAGAAGGATTTTTTAATACCGAAAGCAGAGCTGGGTAAATTTGCAACGGCATGTATGTTCGTGAGCCTGAAGCTCACAGGAAGTCGATGTGAAAAAGACCCTGAAACCTGCCCTATGGCTTTGGTTGGAAGGGTACACGAGAGCGGTAATGCCTTCTTTGCTATGAAATTGGAGCTCGGGCTATGCCCAAAAACCATTATCCGGGAAGAGGGCGAAGAGGCACTGGAAAAGTATCTATCGCAATTCAGATTTTACGGTAACTTAAGAGGATAAGAAACGATGTGGACGGAAAAATACAGACCGGGAAAGTTAGATTATGTCGTAGGACATGAAAAGATGAGAGAAGTAGATGTAGAAATAGGGATGAAGGTGAGTATAGTAGATATAAAGCCAGCTTTTGGATATATGGTATCTGCAAAGCATCTAAAAGCTCGGCGGATGGGTGATACTGGAATTGTTAGAGGGATGGTACAAGGGCACGGTGGTGAAGTTTTTGCGGTGCAACATAATGACGGTTCTATTGCGGTGTACCGCCATGACGAGTTTGTGAGAGATGAAGAAATGGAACAGGCGGTCATTACGAAGGGAAGTTAACGATGTGGACGGAAAAATACAGACCGGAAAAGTTAGATGATGTCGTAGGACACGAAAAGCTAAAATCAGTGATACGAAAGTACATAAAGGCAGGGGACATGCCGCATTTTCTCTTTCACGGGATACAAGGGACTGGCAAAACGTTAATTGCTGAACTTATCGGACATGAGCTTTTAGGAGAGTTTTTCGATGATAACTTTATACCTTGCGATTCCAGTAACGAGAGGAGCATTGGCAAAATAAGACCAACGGTACTAAATGCAATAAGAAATGCAACGTTCAATGGATATTTACGGATAATACTATTTGACGAGTCAGATGGCTTATTATCAGACTCACAGGATTTTTTGAGAGGTGCTATGAACAAATGTAACAATACCAGATTCATATTTACGTGCAACGACATATCGCAGATCAAAGATCCGATACAGGATAGATGTATGTGCTTTGACTTTAAACCACTGAGAAAAGAGGACATTATAAAGCGGTTAAGAGTTATCCGCGATAACGAACAAATATCAACAGCAGATGCGGAACTGGAGCGAATAGCGAAAGAATGCAAAGGCTCGATGAGAAAGGCAATAACCGAACTGGAGAAAGCAAGCATGGCAGGCAACGGTGAAGACGAGATATTGAGGAGATATGTGTAGAAATGATAGAATACACAGACGGAACTGTCGTATTGGACAAACAGGACTTACGCGCATTCTTTGAACTGTACTTGGAGTTTGTATGTGGAGGAAAGAAAACTATCACTAATGAAGACTTGGAAGAGAAAAGAAAGGAGATGACAAAAACTCTACTACGCAGGACTTACTTTCGACTTAAATATCCTTGGATATGCTTGGAGGTAGAATAATGACCGAAGATAAGATTAAAACGATAAAGGAACTATGCCATAAGAAACCGGGTTACATAACCGCATTCAAAGAAATCCTCAAAATAGAGAAGGGCGAAAAAGAGATGCCAGACCGCTTTGGTTTCGGGGTCTATGATATTCGGGGTATGAGTGTCTGGCTTCTCGGCAGGCTTCGACAAGAGGCAATCTTAAAATGCACATACGAGAGTAACAAAGGCAAGTGGTTCAGGTTGTCGGATGATGTGAAAATTGACGCTCTTGAACAGGCAATAAAAGAATATGAAGCAGAAAAGGAAGCTATTTCAGAATTAGCAAAGGAAGTTTTAACCGGCGAGAAAAAGGACTTTCTTGACTGGGTGGAAACGACACCAGAGGACATTAAAGAGTTTGAAGAGATACTACTAAAAAACGATGCCCTGGATCATTTCTACCCTTATATATGTCCAAAGCTAAAAGGAATGGAAAACCAGCGCAAAGCAGTTTTACTCGCCTTAGCATCACATTGGGATGAGGCAGGAGATAGATACCGAATAACCGTACTGATGTATGGAGAGCAGAGTTCAGGCACCGGGAAAACACCTCTGCTTAGATGGATAAAAGAACTCGGCGGGGGATATGTGGGAATGACGGCTACAAGCAGAGGATTGACCGTAAATCTGAAAACAGGTGCACCCGGCTTTTTCGCAAGGTTCCATCATTCTGTTTGTGCGGTTGACGAGATTGATAAATTAGAGAAAGATGACCGTGATGGGATACTTCAAGCAGCCGAAGAAGGAATTATCTCTTTTGAATCAGCCGAAGTTAAAGGGGAATATCCTGCGGAGGCAATTATCCTTGGCGGAGCAAACAACACATCAAAATTCACTCCTGAGCAAATGGGGCGATGGGATTTCAAATTCTACATGGAACAGTATTCCGTTGATGAGGCACAAGATATAGCGGATTTCATATCAGAGCAGATGGGTAAATCTAAAGAGAAAGAGACAGAGAAACTGATAAAATTCTTGAAATGGATACGAAGTCGGAAAGCCGAGGTAAGTGATGATGTAAGGAAAGAAGGCGCAGAATTGATAAAAGAATACATCAGACGTTCCGGGAATACAGACATAAGGAGAATACAGGCTATATGGCGAGTTGCACGTGCTTGGGCGAGATTGAATCGTTCTGAGGTAACGGGGGAACACGTAGCAAAAACAATCGTAATGCTCGAAGACTGCAATAAGGACAATCAAGATGTGGAGTGAATATATGTCTGCTCTATACTATCTAAATATTCCATAACAAGATAACCAAAGACCACCCCAGCAATACCTATGAACGCATCAACTACCCTATTTTCCCAACCTTCGGGGTCTTTATAAAGCTTTTCAAACACCTCCCATAAAATAATGCCCGCTCCTGCACCAACAAAACTTTTATAGAAATCAATCCCTAATTTATACAGAAATATTCCTATCCCAATACCTCCTAAAAGGTGCCCAATTGACCATAAATCAATATATTTACCATTTAGCCAAGGGCTTAAATCTTCCATCTCCTCGTTTAAACTCATTTATTACCCTTTAGACCTGCTCATTTATATTCTTATTGCTTATTCCCCCGAAGGTTTAAATAAAGAAGAGAACAAATGATACAAAAGGGGGTGAAGGAGGATGTTTGAGATAAAATGGAAGGGGACGTTTGATTGCTCGCATTGCGGGTCGGATAAGCCTTGTGATATAACAATGGGGATTGGAGTGGAGGGGGACTACGGAGAGATAAACATCGTAGAAACAATTAGAGTTGAGTGTGAGAATTGCGGATATTCAGCACCCATACGTCTACCGAGGGCTGAAAAACAATGAGTGGAGGATTAGAAAAAGCTATAGCACCCGTAGGTGCAATTGCAGGGATAATTAACAAATGTATAGCCATTTTTTCTGATTGGTGGGCGCGGGAATTGGCGGTGCAAAGAGTCAAGGTACATTTAAAAACGATCACCGGTGATTTAGTTAAAGAGGTACTCACCATAAAATTCAAGAACGCCACCATTTATGTATCGGACTCTTGGAAAGAAGCACCACGATGGGTAGATTTCTTAGGATGGCTCAAAACAGATAGTTTAAGCAAAATGGTGTGGATAAAAGACGCTTGGGACTGCGATAACTATAGCATCGGAAGCAAATGCAGAGCCGAGAGGAGGATTATAGGTAACATATCATACGGTTTCGTTTGGTATGGGAAGCCAGCACATGCAGCGAACGTTTTTGTAGGATATACAGACGGAGTGTTAAAAGCAATACAAGTGGAACCACAGAGCGATAGCATACCGAGCTACGACCCGGATGAGGCATATCTGGTGGTGATGTGAATTATGGGCACAATACGAACGATACGGAACAGAATATTGAGTGGGGCACTCATTCGCTTGGTCAAGCTAATTTGGTGGTGGGACGGTATAAAGCCGCTAAAACAAAGATTGCGGAGTTCCACAGCACGAGCATTGTTCTTATTTGGGGCTATTGTGTGCATTATATCAGTAATTTTCATACAACTTCATTATGCCGTTTCCATCGCAGCAATAGGTTGTATAACGGGCACTATAGCGTTATTAGCGGCATCGTGGTTAATGATCCATCACAAAGAGGATTGAAAAAATGGTCGAAGTATCATGGAAATCGGTAAGCGAGCCACGTTGTAATGGTAGTGTAAGGATAGATTATGAAGGGCAAAACTTAGTAGCAGGGGTAACTTATGAAGGACTTATTACCGTTCCCAGCGTACCTATAATAGAGGCTCACGGCACACAAATATTCAATAACAATCCAATCGGGTATTCTATCATACAAATATCGTGGTTAGAATCTTTTGGCTGTACTTTTCCTTTAGAAATTAAGGTTCATCTGCAAACTGATCTCGGAGTTGTTAAAGATACGGTAACAAGAACAATACCAGAAAAACCCACTCCACCAAACTTTGAATTTGTCGAAGAAGAATGTTTCATACGGTACGGCGATGACTTGTTCTGCTTCGCAGACGAAACGAAAGACATTCCACCAGGAACGAATATCTGGGCGTATTTCAAGGTGAAAAACACGGGTGAAACAGCCTCACGGCTGACCACTAAGGTCTTTGACGGCGACACCAAAATGTGCGAAAAATCGCCTTTAGATGTTGTTCAGCCAGGAGAAAGTATCACCTTCTACACACACTGTTTCAACATGTCCGATACCAACAGAGATCTCGTGATGAAAGTGTACGAGTACGGCAAAACGGAGGAACTTGATAGTTTGGGGTGTAAATGAACGCAAAAGCAGAATTATGTTTTAGGACTGCACACAAATTGGTATGGCAGTCTTGGAGAAGGGACTATAAAAAATGGCATCCTGGAGCTATGTAGGAGAACCCTATCTGAAGGAGGGTAAAGACTACTGCGTGGATTATGAAGCAGACGGGTTAGACCCAGCTAACGGCTACTGGGCTGAGTTTAGCTGCTGGGGCATGGGTGGTGGTCTCAACCCAGAAGGGACGACAAAACGTAGTGGAACGTTATGCACAAATCTTTACGGTTTATTTAGTAATTGTGGAGCCGTTCTACAATTACAATTAATGCAAATAACGCCAGGCGGAGCCATCTCAGTAGTTGATACTGCAAATGTTCCGTTGCCGCCAATAGCAACAATAAAGGATGCTGAAGTCTACTGGGAAGGCGATTATGTGAGGATGATACTTGAAGTGGAAAGCGAATGGCTTGGACAACTACAATTAATGGCTGATTTTAGTGACTATCCTTTAACCAGATACTATAGCAAAGGCGCACCCATAGATCCAGACACAGGAATTGCAACGACCCGAAGCAAATATGCACCCGAAGGGAGCACAGTCGTTATGGAACCTTTTGGCATTCTGCGTGAGCCGTTACACAACTCGATTGTGCATGTATTTAACGGGAAAAAGTCGTTGACTATCCCCCCAAAACCCTGTGACCCCAGGTTTGAGGGTGGGGCATCTGGAATTACTGCTGACGAAACCGGCAAAACTAAAACCATATACCCCTCATACGACTTAAAAAACCCGCTCGATCTTCGCACTACCAACACGATGACTGTGTTTATGACTGTCCGTAACGATTTGAACCGATCATGTCAAGTTTTGTGGGAATTTTATACGGCAGATGTTGTTCTCGCAAGCATGATGTTCCCGTTAATCGGTAACGAAACAAAATATACAGAGCAAACAGTTAACGTTGCGGATATACCATCAACTCCACCAGATCCAACCGAATGCCGGTTTAGATTACTTTACGAATATGCACCTGGAAAATGGTCACCTATCGAGTCATCATTAGGGTATTATGTATTTAAATTGCTTGTACCATCACTACCAAACTTTGAATTTGTCGAAGAAGAATGTTTCATACAGTACGGCGATGAGTTGTTCTGCTTCGCAGACGAAACGAAAGATATTCCACCAGGAACGGATATACGGACGTATTTCAAGGTGAAAAACACAGGAGAGACAGCGGCAAGAGCAACAGTTAAAGTCTTTGACGGCGATACGAAACTATGTGAAAAAACAAGCCCGGGTGAGATCCCACCAGGGAGCAGTGCAGACTTCTACACATTCTGTTTCAACATGTCCGATACCAACAGAGATCTCGTGATGAAAGTGTACGAATACGGCAAAACGGAGGAACTTGATAGTTTGGGGTGTAAATGAACGCAAAAGCAGAACTATGTTTTAGGGCGGCACACGCGGTAACAATCTCCCTCATAACAATCTCCCTTGCTTTACTGGTGTTGTATGAACCGATATTGGAGTTGAGTGGTGGGGAGGATTTCGTTATTGGTAATCTCCACCTATTTATCTTTTTCATAGCCGGATGTGCAATTGAGCTTGAAATTTGTTTGATTCTTATATGGTACTTTCTCAAGCCAAAGGGGAAGAAAGGATGAAAGAAACAATCCTCTCTACTTCGATTGCGATCTTGTCAGGGTTAAATTTAGTAGACTGGGTTATGACGGATTACGCTCTTGCTCACGGAGCATACGAACAAAACCCCATGTCAAAATGGTTAATTGATAACGGGATATTTGACGAAATAAAATGTTTGATGTTTGTTTTACTTGTAGCCTCATTTTCTTATACCCGGTATGCTGAGAAAGAGGGCTATTTTAAGGATTATATGGGGGCGTATAGCTTGTTTTTTGGTGTGGTGATGGTTACGCTTTGTCTTTATACTGCTGTCACAATCAAGAACGTTGCAGCCCTTGCCGAGACAATCTTTACTACAACATAGCATCGCATAGCGTGAAACCGTATCCATGACCATTCCACCATCAATAGAAGAGGAGGGCGCGTTAAGATGGTTTATGTGGGATATAATGAGAGAAGAGGACGAACCACTCCTAAAATCTGCTGTTGAGGGGAAGTTTTTACAAATCTGTGGGTTCTGCCCCTGCTTCCCGGTGAGAGACTGTAGTGAGTATGGCTGTTTCTTACTAAGGAAAGGTGACGTTGATGTACTGAGAAGGCGTTACAATCAAAAATAAGACATTAAAGGTATGTTGTCGTTATTAGTGGACGTTAAACTCTTTTAACACCCTTGAATCAATCTCAGCCCAGTTTAGCATATCCCCAATTTTCACTTCCTTGTTTACGCAAACTTTCCCGTCCTGAGTCTTGACTAACCTTTTCTTTTCCAACTCTGATACGCAACGCCTTACCAGCTCTTCTTTCCACTCCAGCTTTTCTGCAATTTGCGCTATGCTCAACTCATCATACACTTCAAAAAGCTCCAAAAGTTCGTATTCCTCTCCTTCACCCATACTCCTCCTATAACATGAGTATATAAACGTTTTTTGATTTTGGTGCTGGTCATGCCCCACTTTCTTAAGCGTAAAATCCCAAAATCAGATAGCCACTCCTGCCGCTCCTGCCGCTCAGTAGTACACTATCTTTATATAGTAAATGTAGTACACTATTATGTAATGAAGGGAAAACAAGAGAGGTGTGAGAGATGTGGCGGACGGATGAAGCGGTGTTACGTGCGAAGTCAATGGAGTGTTAGAGGTAAAAGGAAGAGCGAGCTACGCGCTGTCGGATGGTTATGCCAGAAATGCGGAATATTCAAATCTGAGAACCATCAAAATGAAATACATTGATCTGTTCGGTGGGATTGGTGGCTTCCGTTTGGGTATCGAAAAAGCCACGAACAAGGAATGGGGATGCGTGTGGTATAATGATATAGATAAATACCCGGGAAGCGTATATAATAGGAGGTTTAACGAAGAATATGAAGCAAAGGATATTAGAGAAGTGTACGCAAGAGAAATCCCAAGACATGACTGTATCTGTGCTGGATTTCCTTGCCAGAATTTCAGCACTGCTGGAAAGAGAAAAGGGTTGGAAGACACTCGTGGGACGCTCTTTTTCGAGATATGCAGGATTGCTCAACATCACCAACCTAAATTGCTTTTCCTTGAGAACGTCAAAGGACTCTTATCCCACGATGAGGGAAAGACGTTTAAAATCATCCTCAAATCCCTATGGGAACTGGGGTATGGTGTCGAATGGCAGGTGCTTAACAGCAAGAATTTTGGTGTCCCACAAAATAGGGAACGGGTGTTCATTATCGGACATCTTGGAGGATTCGGTGGACGACAAGTATTTCCTATCACAGAAATCAGTGGATTATCTAATGAAGAGGAGTCAACAGTCTATTGCCTTGACGCAAGCTACTACAAAGGATCGGGAAAACAATCAAGAAGTGTGATACTTTGCGATTCAGGGCAAGGTCGAAAAACTCAACTCCGGAGTGAGAATATTCCACCACTTCGAGCTAACACAGGAGCCGGATATAATAATATCGTATGCCACTCAACAGCAATCGAAAGACGAGTTCCAGAAGTGACAGGATGTTTAACGGGAGGCGGGCATTCTGGCGGGCATCATCCAGCTATGACCCTTCTTAAAACAGGACTCGGGATCCGTAGATTAACACCAGTGGAGTGTGAACGCTTACAAGGATTTCCTGATGGATGGACAGAAGGCATAAGTGATACACGGCGATATAAATGTCTCGGTAATGCAGTAACGGTAAATGTGATTGAGGCAATTGTGAAGAGGATGATTGAGGTCGGGATTGCATGAAGCACTAATAAAGTACCACTTCCTTAATGTTGTTGCGTGTTTTCAGATGGGGTTGAAGTTTTAGTATAAGACTACAAGTCAAGGAACGAAAAAAGGAGAGAAGTGTGATTTTACAAAGAGCTGCCAAATAAAGTCGGATAGCTTGTCCCATCCCATCCAAAAACATTGAAGTTTAAGTGTACAGTTCTTATTACTACCCCCAAACCATAGGTTATATATACCACAAACTATGGTTTTAGTTATATAGGGTAAAAAACATAGGTAAAGCGAGGCGAAGAAGATGGCGGAAGAAAAACTTGATGATAAAACCTATAGCGAGGAACACAGGAGAAGGATTATGCAGGGGCGTGAAGCATCCGGGAATCGTGGGGGTAGACCCAGAAAGGAGATTAATGTAGAAATTGTAATTGCGCGGTTGAACCAGGGAGTTCCGCTGACGGAAATTGCTGCTGGGCAGCACATGTCAGTAAAAACTTTGAAGGAGCGGATGGAAGAATCGAAGATAAAAAAGAGGTATGATGGAAAGGAGGTGAAAAGCCATGAGTGAAGAAAAAAGGACAAATCTACAAGAACTACGAGATTACGCAGCGTACCACATATTTCCAGGACTCGCCACAGATTACTTTGCGACACGTTCTGCTGACCCGTCAAAACCAGAACTTTATGATATTCTACCTATCCCGTTTAAACGAATGGTTGATAGGCATATTGAGATGCTTCAAGAAGGATACCTTGACAAGCTTGCGAAGGAATCTGTAGATAGCCTAAACGGCACATCGAAGTTAGATGTTAGTGAAGAGGAGACTGAAGATAGTTTTAAGCTGGTTTTTGGTGTGAGGGAGGAAAAAGCCATGAGTGAAGAAGAAGAATGGGTTGCGACCCGTTGGGAGAAAAGAAGCGACTTAGATACTCATACTCTTGGTGGAGTTACGATAGAGCGTCATAGCAGTCCGTTTTATGAAGGTGAACGATTCTCTGTCAGACTTGATGGATCGCGGAGAGTTCTGAATATAAGAGGTGAATGGGAATTTGAACCTATACCGAGCAATCGTGATGATGAATTTTATGAACGATGTAGATTTCTGAGCTGCGAAGATGCCAAAAATACGTTAAGAAAGTCTGTAGGTGCTGAAGAGTAAAATGGGATCTTTATATAAGTTTAAGGATAGGGACGGTGAAGAGAAATGGGGAGAAATATCAATTGCACATGACGCTAACCGACCGGAATATCGTGATGATGAACCTATAATTCCAGTGGTCATAGATCATGGATACCCATGTGCTGGAGAACTTCGGAAAATCAAAATCAGCGAGATAATAGAATCAAGATGATTAAAGAAGTATGAAGAAAAAGGAGGATAAAATGTTGGAAAAGAAAGAAAAAGATATTGGAACCTGCTCGGAGGCAGCTCTCTATTTTATAATTGAGAGTTTTGGTGGCTTTCTATGGAGGTTACGCCACGATTCTGCGGATGGACGTATCCCGATAGATCACAAGTCAGAACAAGAGTTACAACAGAGAATAGACGCTGCCGTAGACCAAACAACACGCTTCGGCGTTTCCACACCACGAACCGATAAAGGAGCGACAGAAGAATATATGCGGTGGTATCGGTGGTGGAACTCTTGGCACCATGCAATGTCGGATGAGGACTGGAGGAAGGTGGATGACCAGATGTTAAACGATCCAGAATACCTTGGAAAATTGCAACCTCCTGGAAGTTGGAAGTAAAGAAGCGTGGAGAAAAGGAGGATAAAAAGAGATGAGTGGATTAGAGAAGATGCAATTAAAGCTTCCAATAGGAGTTTGTGATACTTGTAAGCATTGCAATGGATGGCAAGAAGAGGGACAGAGTTTTAGGGATTGTACATCTAAAAGGATTCCTGAAACACTCCTTGAATATTATGATAGTGAGTTAGGGACACCAGATTTCCAGTGCCCTTTTTGGGAATTACGCGAACTATCATTCTGTATCTTCCATAGGGTATGGTATGAAGATGAATGTATGGACTGTATGGGGGAGTATTACGCAGAAGAGGAAAAGATAAGAAAGTATGGAAGTGATTGAGATGGAACAAAAGGAGTGGGGGCAATACCCGCCCGGTGCAATTATTATAGAGGATGAAGAGGCTGAATTTAGGAAGTATTACTTTGGAATATCTGGAGGATCTGAAAAGCAAAAGAAGTATGAGGAAAACGATGGATATAAAAAGGATTAGGCGTAAATTTAGGCATTTGAAACTTCGCTTGAAAATGTATATATTGCATTTGGAAGTGGGTATGTATTGTCTTGAATGCAAGCGATACTTCACGTTTCAAGAATATTCCAATCTTCCGAAGGAACGAATATATCCACAATATATCGCTACATACACGATATGTCATTGCGGATCGAAAAGATGGAAAATCATAGGTTAAGAAAGCCTGAACAAAAGGAGAATAAAAGTCATGGGGGATGAAGAGGAAATAGATAGATTGACAAAAGATGATGAGGTGATGCATCAGGTGAATATAGCCCTAACCATCATGGTAGCGGCTAATGGTTTAAGAAAGTGTGAGGAACGCTAAGATGAAATGTGCTAACTGTGGATTTAACGGGAAGGCAAAGTTCATCATTCTACGTGGTCGTAGCGAAACTTTCTGTAAAAATGATTGTCTATTGGCATACATCAAGAAACATCCAGATTTAACAGATGCTGAAGTATTACAGTTCAAAAAAGAAGTATAAAAAGGGTGCGTAAGGTGAAGAGTAAATGGAGAAAATAGGGAAATATGGAGCTATTGATATAAACACGATGGAAGCATTATTTTTCGATGAGATAGGAGAACACCGGCTTACTCGTGCGGATTTAGAGAAACGTATCGTAGCCATTATAAAAGATGGGGGAGAAATGGATGAAGAGATAAAAGCACTTCATTCAATGATTAACGATATGGAAGAGCCAGTATTATGGCTTGCCACTCTCAGTTCTGAACAAGCCAACGGTGACGGGTATGAAGCTGAAGATAAGGAGGAGATGTTAAATAAGTCTGAAGAAGAAAAAGACGCAATCAAGGCACTCGGATACAACATTATCGTAGGAAAACGATGGTAAGGAAAGAGTGGAGGAAACGATGTATAAAACAATAGATCTACTAAACTCATTGGTAAACTACACAAAAAAATATCGGCTTGGGTGTGAAGAATCAGTGTTAAGAAACAAACACATGAATGGTTTGGATGGCAACGAAAAGATTGAGCAGAAAGTTGTCGATGCCATATTAGTGGACTTCATAAATTTCATAGGCGCAAACCATTCTGTAGATTATGTACTTTACACAAATGATCTGGAAGAAGACGAAACACTAAATAAGGGCGGAATTAGAACTCGAAAAGCAAAGAAAGGGTATGTGAGGTGAAGAGTAAAAGCAATGGATAGATTTATTCGATATAATCGTAACTTCTGGGGGATGGTGGAGGGAATGATACAATCACTGAATCAAGAAGAGATAGAAGAAGCAATCAAAAGGATGGAATCGGGGGAAGAGTACAAGAAAACACTAAATAAGGTGGAGGTGATTTAGATGGGAGGATTAGCAGAAGAGGACATAAAAAAGAGTAGAGCGGAAAAGGCAGGAGAACAGCTTGGAAATGCGATTGTTGAGACGGTCAACTTGATGTATCAGAACAACACAAAAGCAAATTTCTATCGCGGATTGCTTGCCACGCTAAAGAAGGGTGAGGAGGAAAAAGGATAAAATGGGTGAAATAAGAGCTTGTGAATTTATGAGGAGCAGAAAGAAGATTGCTGAAGAAGTGATAGTTAGTGCGCAGATGAGTGTTGATGGTAAAATGGTAGATGAGAAATTCAAAGAACTTTGTATTGAACTGTTATTGGACATTCGTGATTTAGAATTTGCACTTCTTCACGAATATCCAGGGGAGTAATAGTTAAAGAAGTATGGAGAAGAAGATGAGTGAAGAAACGCTTTTGGAAAAGATCATTCGGTGGGAGAAGAGCATTGAAAATATGGAAGAGCGACTGACCTGGAAGTGGATGGTTGAGAGCGTAAAAAAGTCCGAGGTAGAACATGAGTGAAGATTCAATTTTAGAGATTTTGTGCAAGCATTGTGTATGTTTAGGGAGCAAAGAGGAAAAAAGAGAATTTGAAGTGCTAAGACATGAAGCTTGTGGAGAGTTAAAAAAGCGTGAGGAAAAGCATGAGTGAAGAAATAAGAATTGAGGATACAGATGATTGTGAATATGATTGTGATGCAGGAGAGTGTATCGCTACTGGGTGTGAGCGATACGGTAAATGTGTACTCACAATAAATAGTGAGCTATTAAAAGAGAAAGAGGAAGAATGGGAAAAGCAAAGAAAGTCTGAGGGTGATTGAGATGGAAGTAGGCGAAGAGAGAAAAATAAGCGAAGATAGGAAAATAGTATTGATAGCCATTGATGGTGATAGTAGTGATAGACTGTACGAGCATATAGGAACTGGGAAAGGAGGAATAGAATGGCATACTGGAACATTTGTGATCGAGAAGGAGCACATTAAATAAGTATGCGGAGGAAGGATGAGGAAGATGAACAAAAAAGACAGGGAAGAACTGGAAGAACTGGTTGAGCAACTTAGATCAATCGCAGAGAGGGAGCGAGAGAAAGCGGACAATCTCGCGGAATACTTCTCAGGCGAACGGGTTGAGACTCAAGAAGAAATTGCGGACTCAATCGAAGAAGCGGTTGAGACTTTAGATGGGGTAGTTAGAATATGAAAACAAACGAAAAAAGTATCACATTCGATAGCCAAAGAGAAAGAGATATATTTCTTGAGCTATTGCGCGAGGTAAATGTTGGAGAACTGAGACCAGAGATACATTTTGAGGCTATTACAATGCTTGAGGACATCCAGAAGGCATTACTACGTAAATAAATAAGTGTGAGCGAGGTGAAACCGAAAGCCATGATTGAAGAAGAACTAAGGATACATTTGGATGATGACACATACGTCATCAAGAACATAGTAGCGATGACCCAAGCTTTAAACACCGAGGAGGGTCATCCACTTGTTGGCTACTTAGAGATTACAATAGAACTGGATACAGCGTTGCGAGATCTTATCTTTCAGGACGTTATTGAGATGAAAGACACTCAAAAAGAGGATGCAATAGCTTACCTGACCGAGAGAATTAGCGACAACAAAAAGGTTCTGGAGGTGTTGAGAGGATGAAGGAGTGTTTCTGGGATAGTTTACATCTGAGCAAAGCAAACAAGCAGCGGTTAGACCAGATAAACGAGATTATAGAGCGTTATGCAGCACAGGGCTATCGGCTGACACTGAGACAGTTGTACTATCAACTTGTATCACAAGCACTGATCCCAAATAAGGTAACCGAATACGCGAAACTGAGCAAGCTTCTCGTTAACGGGAGGATGGGAGGCGAAGTGGATTGGGATTCCATTGAAGATAGGTTAAGAGTACCAAAAATACCTTATTGGGTAACTGGTGTTGCTGGGGCAATAAAAGACACAATAGACCAATATCGGCTAAATCGTATGGAAGGGCAGGATAATTATATCGAAGTGTGGTGCGAGAAGGATGCTTTGAGTAACGTGTTATACCGAGTTACAGAGGAATACCACATCAGACTGATGGTTAATCGTGGATACAGTAGTTGCACAGCGATGCACGATGCTTATGAAAGGCTTGATGCCCGCTCAGATTTAAAATCTTATATTCTCTATCTCGGCGACCACGATCCGTCAGGGCTGGATATGGTTCGAGATATTCGAGACCGCTTGGATGGGTTTGGTGTTGAGGACGTGGAAGTGATACATGTAGCCATCACAAGAGAGCAGATAGATGAACACAATCCACCACCAAACCCAGCCAAAGTTACCGACCCACGTGCAGGAGAGTACATCGCTCAACATGGCGACACAAGCTGGGAAGTTGACGCTCTGAATCCTGAGACTCTACACGAACTCTTGGTGAACGAAATTGTAGAACTGATTGACCGTGACAAATACGAGGCGGTGCTGGAACGAGAGGAGGAGGACAAGGAGAAACTCAGAGAGTTTGCAGGGCGGTACAGTGAGGTGGAATAGACGATGGGAAGCGATAAAACTATAAAACAAACTGAAGAAGACATCAATTCCATTCCACGAATCGAAGTGGAAGGCAGCTTTATCAAGGAGATTGAGATTGAGAAGCAATTAATAGCTCGTGGAGACTTAAAACACCCCAAACCAATTTACAAAATCAGAATTAGGATTCTTGACGATATTGGTGGAAGGCATGAAGTGACGAGTGTTAAAGGTTTTTGCAAGGGGGACTTAGTGGTGAGAGTTTGAGTTATGGAGAAAGTGAGATGAAAACCATATACCGTTGCGGTGAGTGTGGAGAGATAGCCGATCCGGGTGACGTGGAAATAATAGAGAGAGACGAAGACGGTTATGAGGAGAAGAGTGTAGCGAAGTGCCCAAATTGCGGTCTTGATAGATTGAAGAAGGATACCAGGTTCGGGCATCCACGGATGACCAAATCACTCACGTTAAAAACGTGTGGGGCGATTGAGGATTGCCGTTATGAAGAAGGCTGTTAGAGATACGAGCGTGATGAGCCTTTTTGAATTGATGCCTAAACTGGGCGAAAGGCAAGCAGCAGTATTGCAAACGATAGCCGCCTTCCCGGATAGAACCGACTCTGAACTCACTCATCTACTAAATCATAGAGATCCTAATTATGTTCGCCCTCGGAGATATGAATTAGAGAAGTCGGGGTTCATCCGTGCAACAGGCAAAAGGAAATGTGCAGTTACCGACAGAAAGGCATATATCTGGCGTATCTCAGAGCGGTACGAATCCCTGTTTAAGGGGTTTGACGGAAAGCAAAAAACGATACAGATGTGTTTTACAGAGATCGCCTTAAAGGAACAAGTACAGTGAACACCAACTCTCTTGATTGCGCTTCGTGCACGTAAAAAATACCGATTTGCAGTTTATTCCCTAAAGCAATCAAAACATCCCGTTCCTGTTGATATATGTGACCATGTGCTTTTGCTCTAACTCCTACCTCCTCCTTTTTCCCACCACATACCCGGAGGCATAACAGTTCTATCGGCAAAGACGAGTCGCAGATAGGGAATGCCGTCCAACCTTTGCTCTCCAGCCGTAGCTGCACCTTATACTTGAAACTGCTTTTGTATGGTTTGTATTTCCCACTCATTTTCACGTTCTAACGCAATGTTTTTACTTGGCTAAGGCAATCCTATTCTGAAGAGTGGAATAGTTGGTGATTTGAGACCTTGCCTGTGGTGGTATTCGATTATTCATATTATCTTCCTAACTTCGAGCGATTTCTTCACGGCATCTTCAACATCATCAAACATCTCATAGGTCACACCGTATTTCCTGGGGTTTCTCATATCACCGATCTCTACGCCAGATTCATCACAGATTAATATTTCGCCTTCATCAAAAACAGGTGCTTTGATCTCCATCGCCCCACCTTCTATACCTTCTGGCAGGAATCTACTTGGTATGCTCCCCCACACCACCATTCCTTCATCCATCTTCAGAAGAAGATCGTCTTCCAGATTGTCCTCTAACTTCCTTATTTCTGTTATCACGCAGTATTTTATTTTCATATCCATCACCTCCATATATACTCCATATATGGTGTTCGTCTCCATAGCGGAGGGTGGACTCGAACCACCGATCTCCAGGTTCCCCAGTGCTTGCCAATAGAAGCGCGGTTGTTGCTATCTTTTTTCAGCACTTATGAGCCTGGCGGACTACCTTACTATCCTACCCCGCTACATATACATATTCCAATTGTAATACCTATACAAAGAGTGCTGGAAAACAATGCTAAGACCCCTATTGCGTCAACTTCCATCTAACCTACCCCGCTATTCAATCCCATTCGTCTTTCCAAACCCCCTTTTTTATCGCCAACGCTCTTAACGCAGAAAAATAGGTATCATGTCCGAGTTTTTTCATCATATCGTCCCAAGACCCATCTTCGGTATCCAGCGTAATTCCTTCATATTCTGCCAACTCCAGTAGTGCATCTTTCAATCCATGCCCTACTAAATCCAACAACCCAAATAGCGTTAAAGAAGAAGACAGGGTAGGGGCACTTAGCAGACCACTTAAATCCTTCATCAGTTATCCTCCTTAATCACATCGCCCAACTTAACGGCAATACAAAGCCCCTCATGCGTATCGAGAGCCAAGTCCTTCCTACCCTGCTCCGATATATTTAGACCATGTATTTCTGCTACCGGTAAGATAAAACAGTGGAGTATCCGCCTCAAATGTGTTTTTCTCCCGCATAGGAATAACGCTCGTGTTGGAGGCTTCCCTGCTTTAAGCAATCTTTTACGCCAGTAATCTGATAACGCTCTAAGCTCGTATGTCTTTTCGCCGCTGACTATCTGATCAAAGTATTCCTTTCGGATGCGGAATACAACGGTTTTCTCTTCAACGCTTCTTTGCGCTTCCACCTTCCTCCTCCTTTCCCTCCTCCCCTTCGCCTGTGCCACTTATTCCCTTTCCTTGCTCAGTGCCGGTTTGCATCTTCGCCTTCTTCTTCTCTTCCTTCTCCTCTGCTTCTTTAAGCGCCGCTAAATATGGAAACATCTCCAACATTTTAGCTTCAGCAGCCATCACCCTTATATCGTATGCCCTGTATGCTTCGGTCTCCTTTAAGTCCGGGAACTTCTCAAATAATGCTGCTATAACAGCATTCATGTGCTGCCCAGCACCAATATTATGGTCTTTCAGTACAGATTGGTGTGCCGTTGCACAAACATAATGCCTCACCGAGTCCAGTTCCGCTTTAAGAGCGTTCTCACTCTGACCTTTCTTCTTCTCTATTTTTTCTCCACACAATATACATTTTACATCTGCCATTTCATTCCACCTCTTTTTCTTGCTTTCCAATCAATTCGTTCACCGCACTTATCTCCTCTGTGACTTTTATTATCTCCCTCTGCAACCTCTCCAATTTTCGCAACTTACCCGAAAGCACTATTTTATTTGTCCTGAGATCATATTCTCCAACCATCTTCAATCGCTCCCCTTACCATACGCTACTTCGTGACTTTCTGGATATATTGAGAACCACCGCACCGCTCGTAGCGGAATGTGTCGATTGCCCCCGTCTTTTAGTTTCATCCAGAGAAGGTCGCTGCCAAAACGGACTTGAACCGCCTCAAAATCTTCAAAATAAGCATCCCACCACCGCACACTTACCTGGATAACGTCTTCCGTATTTTCTCCACCCATCCTCAATCACCTTTTAGTTCTTAATATTTAATAACATAAAACATTAGGTATATAAAGGCTTAACCTTTTATTGCGGTGTAGGATAAATATTTATGCGGAGAAGATAAAAGATGAAGTGGAGGGAGAAGGATGACGCTCGACTGGTTAAAAAAGAAGTATGAAGGACTGAATGCTGAAGGAAGCCTAAAAGTCCCCGGCGAGGAGGAGGCGCTGGAGAAGGTCATATACCACGAGAAGGAGTGGGGGCGGATAACAGAAGGTGTCAATCTACAGGATTTGGAGCAGACGAGAAAAATGCTCAAGGATGCTGTTTATAATTATAACCAAATACAGCGCCTGAAACCGTATGGTCTCTACTTCGATCTATTGCCTGAAGGTGTTGTTGAACAAATAGAAATTGAACCGGTGATTAAAAGAAGCCGGGAATCAACCTATAAAATTACACTATCCGCCAAAGGCTTGCCGACAAAGAATATCGAGGATCTTACGCTATCCGAAGCTAAGGGATACTACGAAGCTAATATAAAAGAGTGCAACGATCTGAAGGAGATGATAAAAGAGAGAAAGAGGATGAGTTCTTCCGCTGAGAGTTTGGAGAGCGAGTTGTATCTTACAAAAGAACGCTGTGCACTTGCACTGCGAGTTATTGGAGAACTTTCTGGCGACACTGTACCAAAAAATCTACTTCAAGAATATGCGAATATGTTATGGAATCCGTCAAAGGAATCCAAAAAAGGAAATCGCGGAGAGGGGGGAGAAGAAACTACGGAATCAACACCTGAAGAGCGACTTAAAGAGATGCAGCAAAGAAGCGAGGAAATCGCGGAATACATCAAACCGCCTTATCAGGTGTATAACATCGAGTACAATTCGATACGCTACAAATCGCCATACCACGAAGGTTCTTTGTTTGTTGATCGTTTAGAAGACTATGGAACGATACAGAAGATTTTAGATGATTTTGCTGATGCCATTCGCATTACGCAGGATATACTAAAAACCTGCCCCAACATCAGAAAGTTCTACGGGTTCAAAATAAGGGAAATCCAAACCAATGAAAACTTCTTATGCCCCTATGTAAACTTAGTTGTTGATATGGAGCCTGTAGGAGATTACTTCGGTTGGGGTACTTCAAGCATTGGACAGCGTGGAATAAAGATATATTGGCATTCGCCGGAGATGACAAAGGAATATCTAAAAGAAGGATCGAGAATGATCGAGGCTACTCCACCCGCCACAACCGCTCACGAGATGGAACATACGTTCGGTAGCCACCACGAGATTATAGATCCATTGGCTAAAATAGTCGGTCTGATATTCTACTTAAAGCATCCAGAATACGTCCCGCAAGTTACTGATTACGATTGGCTCTGTTTTGAGATGGTGGATATATTTTCAGCTTACATACGTAAAGATAGGGTGGGCATGGCGCGTGAACAACTAAACGCATTATACAAAGCTGCACCGACAAAAGTTGATACTTGTATCAAAAAAGAGCTTGCTGAAGTTGATGCTAAAGAGATAAGGGAGTGGTTAGATTCCCAGAAGAAAACATAGGAGGAGTATGATATGGTATTCGAGTGGTTAAAAGGGAAATATACTGCGTTGGTTGGTAAAGAAGGAGTGGATGTTGGTCGCAACCCACCAAGCGAGTGGACGTTTGATGATTGGATGGGGGAGATAGTAGGGGACGATGATTTGGATGAGCTTTGGGACTACATGGAGATAATCGAAGATTCTGAGGTACTGACGGACGAAGAAAAGGAGAAATTGATTGGAGTTATAAACGGGATCTTCGATACGTTCATTAAGGGGGACTGAAGGGAAATGAGTGCTGAAGAGAGGAAAGAGGACTATACGTATTTTCTGAATATCATAGAAGGGAAGGAGGAATCATTGACGTTGGAGGAGCTGCTGCAACTGAAACATCGAATATTAACATCAGAACTGTTGACCGAAACCGAAAAAAAGAGTTTGTATGATGGTAGGGTGGGAATCTTAATTAACGAGATCACAGTGGGAAACTTTAAAGAGCGGGGGATAAAAGAAGCGGAAGTAAATATCGGGCGGTTGGTTGATGAGGGTAAGATTGATGATGGGTTGCGTGTTTTGCTAACTCAATATCTAACTATTTCTGCACCCGAAGAGATATACGGGAGCGGTAAGGTGTTCAGCCGTTATGCGGTTCCAAAAATAACCGAATTTGTCGAATATTTATACGAGGCTAAAGGAAGGAAGACGCTGGGGCTGCACAATTTGGATATAACCAATCTAAAAAGACCTGACCTGACCTCATTCCTTATAACTCGCTCCAAATCTCCGAGCACTCAGGATAGTTACCGAAAGATACTGATGACTTTTAGGTTGTGGCTAATTGATAATTACCCGAAAGAGATAGCCGTATTTCCAAGGGTTAAACCCCGTGAAGAAGAAGAGGATCTTGCGAAGGTAATAGATGCCAGACACGGCAGAGTCCTCACCGATGAAGAGATAAGCATGTGCCGCACAGCGATAAAAACAATGAGGCGACCAGCGAATGAGTATTACTGGATTTATGTGAATCTTCTGCTTCACTGTGGGTTGAGACCGTTACATGCCGTGATGTTGCGTGTACGTGATGTTTTTGGTGCGGATATTGAACGCGATGTTTTTGATCGGGTCTTTTATAAAGTGCCGTTTTTTGAGAGGGTCAAAGCAGAGAAGAAGCTGATCGCAGAGAGGGTTCATCTAAAACGTCCGCCAAGTGCTTTATATCTCCCGGAAGATCTCAAGATATACATTGAAGAATACGTCACGAGGAACAAACTATCTGAGGATGATTTGCTCGTCCCGGTAGCAGTGGATACGATAAAATCTAAGATAGCGGAAATTGGGGATAAATTGGGCATCGAGAAGTTGACAAGCACCTGTTTCAGAGATACCTGGGTCTCTATAATATATGGTGCAACCGGTTTCAATGCTGATGCTGTGGCGGAGCTGGGTGGTTGGAAAGAGAAGGAGACGATATTGAAGCATTACAAAGAGAACGTGAGACCGACAGAGGCAATCCGGCTATTGAAAAAATACAATATCTATCTCCCTAAATCTTATGCGGAACATGTTGAAGTATTTAGCAAAATCGAGGTAGAACCATTGTCGGATGTTGGGCAACAGGAGAAATTGAGCGAACTGTACGAGATGTTGAAGGAACAACAAGAGAGTAACAAAAAGCTATTAGAACGGATTGAGACAATAGAAAAAGGACGGGGAGGTGATTAAATGGTTACAGTAGAAGGGCTTATACAATTAGCCAAGCAGAATGCGGATATGCAGGAAGAGATAGCGCGAAGAGTTAAACAGTTGGAAGATAGCGGGGAGAAATGATTTTCTCTCTATCATCCCCTTTTTAACCACGTCACATCGCCTTCTACTTTCTTCAGTCGCTCACGAGCGTCTGATACTTTCCCGTCCATATTCTTCAACTTACAATTTATCTCCTCTGCCACTGTTTCAAGCCGCTCTGTCACACGAGTTTCTGACGAACTTATTTTCTGCTCAAGATTGTGGAGGTCGTTTGATTTTAACTTTTGTATGTTGAACCAACTTGCGGTATAACAACTAAACGCTGCGATTATAACAGTTAAAAGAAGTAATATAATCTCCACATCCACGACTTCAATCACTCTCCAGCTTTTCTATGTCTTCAATCGAGACGTTATCGAACCACTGGCTCCAGCCTTTACCGTAGCATACGAATAGCACAAGAAAACGTCCTGGATGCTCTCGGTCTTCAAAGCGTTCACCAGCATACCGGGTTCTAAGCTGTGGTGTCCCAGCCTTGTCTTCGCAACGTGCAAGGCAATATCCTATTTCCCTCTCGAAATCCATTGCTTTGATTGCACCTTTTCGCTCCATCCTCGCACGGATAACGTTAGCGATTTTAGTTTTCATTTCGGGAGATAGTTCTTCTTCTAACACGTCAGGATCGGTTTTTATTATGGTTAGTAGCTCTATCGTTCTTATTTCTGGATCGTTGTGTTGTTCACTCTTCTTTTCTGTGCTCGGTGATTCCGTTGTGATTATTGCTTTGAATGACGGTGGCTCTGTTGTTAGCTTTTCCTTCTCTTCATAACCGCCGCACTCATCGCACCAAAACTCTTCCATTTCCTTGCCGTAAAATTCACGATGCACCAAGATCACATGCCCCATATCAAAATGTCTCAACGCACACTTACCACACAGAAGAAGCCCACAATCATCACAATGGTACTGTATCCCTTTACACACTGCTATCTCATCTCTACCCAACCCTTCCGGGTTCATCGCTTTCAGTATGTCGTCAATCTCTGTCATAAAGTCTGCTTCTTCAGCATCGGTTAGATCATGGGATTCTAACTCATCGCGGACATTTATCAGTCCTATTCGCTTTACTGTATTATTCGGCAGATCAGCCCATACAGCAACAAGAGCCTTTACAACTTCTACATTTTCGCTCATTTTTCATTCACGTCTCCTCATCAAAATACTGCTGTTTAGTAAAATATTCCGCTGCCAATTTAGATACGAAAGTGGCAACGAAAGCAATGATCATTGCGACTGCGCCCATCATAAGTGCATCCATAAATTCTTCATTCGTCCATAAACCGAAGTATAAGTGCTCTTCTCCCATTATCCTATCACGCCCCTTCTCGTTTGATAATTATTATTTCCCTTTTATCATAGCAAGTATGAAGAGTATAAGCAGACAACCACCGGCAATACAAAGCACTTCTTTATATTTGTCCCACCAAATCAATGATTTTAACGCTGATAATGCAGGAGAGGTTATTTCTGGTGATAAATATTCGACTCCATCACCATCTAAAAGGAACCAGATACATTCTGTGTTGTCTGGTGGATTGTTGCACGGTATTTCCTTTGGATATTCACCAATATTTATTATTATTGCTGTTGTCTTGTCCGCTCCATAAGCGGTTGCATATACCAGTTTAACCCAATCTGTAGCTCCGGGTTCGTCTATTACGACAAACCATTTTTTGAGCGTTATTGGTTCTCCTTCTATTATTGTTTCAAGCTTCTCCAGTGGTATTTTACCAATGTTCGGCGCTATAAAAGCCTCTTTTCCTATTACTTCTTCCATTTGTTTTTCCCCGCCTAATCTTCTGCTTTGAGCCAATGATAGCCACTGTACACTAAATACGCAATTAACGCAGTCAGCGAGCCGTAAACGAGTAATTTCATCCACATCACCGCTGTTGCATGATCCCAGTCGAGTAAGCTTTCAAGCATTTGTGCTAACGGCTCGATTATCCAGCTCAAAAGATACGTGCTATTTGTTTCTTCTCCCATTTTGCTTCTTTTTCACTCCTTATTTGAAAAACACCCTGCCAATCAGCCAGATAACCGCTAAAACTGCTACACCCACAATCAGCAGGTTCATGGTTAATGCTGTCCCTTTACCAGAATTATCAACGAACTTGTCGGCTGTTGCCGTGATTTTGTCTACACTTAGCCACACGAAAAAGGATATTATTGCAGTGATGATAAGCCCAAGGATGTATGGATTTAGCAATACGAGTGCTGGGGTTTGTGCGGCATTAACGTCAAAGTCTACACCATGCGTCCATTCATGCCCCGGAGTTGTTACTTTCGAGCTTCTATTGGTAATGGTAACGTCCAGCCCCAGATTATAAAACTCGTCCTGAATCTCTACGTTAGAGACCGAATCCAATGCTGAGATCATATCGGCATCGTTGAGTGTTTCGTCTAATATCGAAAATCTATTCACTATGCCGAGCTTATCCCCTGATACGGGTACATAATCGCCCGAAATAGCCTTCTGCCCGGTGAGAAAGGCTATTAGCCAATCCCACAGCTCAGTCCAGAAATCGTCTGTTTCACTCATTTGCTGCTTTTAGGGTTTGTAAATATGGTATTTCGCCTCCCCACCTCCTTTCTATACTCCGTATTGAAAACGTTGACAACGCCCTCACGATTGTTCGTGCAAGCCTGCTATGCCGTGCAATTCGACCTGTAATGGGTATCAGCTTGTAATAGCTCTTCACCAACGTAGGACACATCTTCGTGTCTCGATACCATCTAAGCGTATCGAGATGCGTGAAGACAATAGTGCCTTGTAACGCTTTTAGTATCGGGCATTCTTCCAGCGCGGATATGTTGATCGGACACGCATCTTTAGTTACGTTAACAGTTACTGGCTCTACGAAAGTTATGTTTTGAGTCGGCTCGTATTCTGCTTCGTAGGTGTACGTCCCCGCTACGGATTCAGACCACGCTTTTTTTGCTACTCCCGTACTATCCGTTAAACCAACATCTCCTATTTGCTCTCGTGTTTCACCAACCACACGATAAAATGTTATTGGCAAGTCGGGATCTGCCGCTACTCCTTCTGGTGATACTGTTAAATGCGCTGTGAGCCAGAACCCTTCTCCTGGTTCGGGGTTTGAAGGTTCTGCGGTCAGGCGGCAGCGGTATGGTTTGCCGTAATAACCAAGCATTGCTACCGGTTTGCAACCCACCGTAGGCACCAAAAATCCTTCTTTTATACTCAACACATACCCTGTTTTTGCTATCAAGTCATAATCCATTGTAACAACACGGAAGCAAGCTTTACCGCTGATAATATCGGTATATAGGTTGCCAAAAATAGCAACCGGATCGTCTTGCGATACCGTTTCTTCTCGTGAATCATAACTCCAATTGCACCCATACAAAGGAATGTCTTGTGCGGTTTGCACTCGGAGCCCTTCAGTCGGAACGTCCTTTACCGTTACAATCGCGCCTTTATCACATTCTACGCTGATTACTTCAATTCCGTATTCTTGGTAATCATCGCTACATTCTGCCTTGAGCGTGTGTTCGCCGACATCATCTGCATCCGGTGTCCAGTACACACCCGCATAACCGTATTCTCTTGACGTGTCTGTGCCTATTACCTCCCCGGTCTCCTTCTTAGTGAATGTAACTGCTACGCCAGTAAATGGTTTCCTTAAAGGATTATAACAACCCAGCGTAATTTCCTCGTAGATATTGCATTGTAAAGTGTATCTCTCGCCGACATGTAGTTTTGATACTACTCCCCCCTCTTCATTTTTAACCTCAAACTCGCACAGCATCGCTTCTTCAATAACTTCCGGTTTTAAATGAAACGTCATTCTTTATTCTCCTCCTTTATTTCACCACAGCCCACCGAGTCGTCCTCTCTTGTACCGTAATAGACTTTCATCACGATGTCCCTGTTCGCATCCGGCATGGTAAAGCAATTTTGAATCTGAATGTCCTGGATAGCGCCCTGGACAATGCTCGCGCCGGTCTTCTCACACAGCTTTGTAGTACCCTGATAAACTTTTAGTGTCGGTGCGCCCGCACCGTCACCAACGTTCGTTACCCTGGCACTCGCCATTATCTCTGAGCCGACCATAACGTCTATCGTTTCGTCTTTGTAACAAGCTTGCCCCTGCCCGGTCATCAGATAACAGTAGCTGTCAACGAACTCAAATTCAGGCTCCAATACTACTGGTTCCATATACTGTGTCCATGTAGCGTCTGCTAAGGGCGTTATGCTGACTGATTTGTTGGTGTATCCGGTTTTGGTTATAGTGCCCGTAATAAGAACACCTTTATCAACTTCCCACCACTTGGTATAGCCGTCTGCATCGGTATAATCAGAACCGATAGTTAAATCGACTATAGCGTTATAGATGGGCAGTAAGGTTACATCGTCTAAAACACGTA
>Ga0307377_10000387_pt1 | contig 59570 bp, 58 predicted proteins | sample TR3MG_FD_202535 | JGI IMG/M metagenome (GOLD analysis project Ga0307377, IMG submission 202535) | Soil microbial communities from Risofladan, Vaasa, Finland - TR-3 | ecosystem: Environmental > Terrestrial > Soil > Coastal area > Acid sulfate soil | place: Finland: Risofladan, Vaasa | collected... | reverse complement strand
TAATTATCGTATCCTTACAAAGAATATCCGTTATTTTGCGATACCCAAACGTGGGATGAGCAGTATGGATTGCATCAATCTTGTGCATTATTCCAATGGTTTCCTCATCCGGACCGGTAACCTTCGGTTTCCTGTATGTGCTGCTACGATTGACTGATAGTAGCTCACACTGACGTTTCACTGTCAAATGCTCATGATGGTGTTCAACAAGTTCCATGCGTCTATTATTTACCCCGTATTTCTCTAGATTTTTTTTTCATCCAATCAACTTCAATCGTCAATTGGCCTACTTTTCGCTCAAGCTCTGCAATTTGCTCTTCCTTCTCAACAAGGAGTTGTTCGGCGTCAGAAGGGCCTTTCCTAAACACTTCAAACGCTCGTTCCGAAAACTGAGTCTTCCAGCGACCAATTACGACGGGACTGATCTGATGCTTAGCCGCCAACTCATTAACTGTGTTTTCTTCCCGTAATAATTGAAGGACTACTTGGGCTTTAAATTCTGGGGTAAATGTTTTTCTTGTCTTACTCATGTTACCAGTATAACCTAATTTTTCAATTTGCTGTCTCACCTATGGGGTTCAGTATAAAAGACCCCACTTGTATTCCCTGTGAATACGGTCCAATTGCGCTGGGCGCATCATTAGTACTAATAATCCTTTTCATTTTTTGGCATCTCCCTTCCAAAGTAACCTCATGCTCTATGCATTCAAAACGAAAAATGAGTTTAAAGTAAAATTTCAATCTCAAATAATCTATGTAAGTTCATAACCTTATAAAGGTATTATTCTTTATTTTTTTTAAAAACCCTCTTTTTTATTAAAAATTTTGCATAAAATTTATTAAGTATTTTTGTTTCTTGAATTCCAGCTACAGATTAAAATCTAGCACTTGCTTTTATAAATATGCCCAAGATTCCCTATATTTTTTTTACCTCTCAAACAAAATCTTAAAAGAATGGTTAAAGTAAAAAATTATCTATTATTTATTATAAACATATTGATTTTTTCATCTTAAATTGTTATTATCAAGAATAATCAAAATTTAGTTAATAAATAGGAGTAGTAATATGAGGGAAAACTTTAAAAATCGTTCACATTTTAGAAATTTACTGAATATTGCAGATGGAATCCAAAAATTGGTCGGTAAAAATTGTGAAGTAGCAATTCATGATTTAAGTACTCCGGAATCTTCATTAGCATATGTTTCCGGTAATGTGACAAATCGCACTACAGGAGCACCCATAACGAATATAGTTCTAAAAAATATCCGTCTTTATGGAAATAATAGTTCAGATTTAATTGGTTATAAAACGATAACCAATGATGGAAAAGTATTAAAATCTTCTACAATCTATGTTAGAGACGATGAAGGAAACATCATCGGATGTTTCTGTATAAACCTTGATATTACCGAGTCAATTAATTATAAGTACTATTTAGAACAAATTACTGCCTTCGGAACTGAATCAGAACCTGAAGGTGATAATAATGAATTCTTTGCTTCCGATGTAACTGAAATCCTGGAGACGTTGATTGAGCAGGTTATCAATTCAATTGAAACACCTATGAGTTCTCTGCAAAAAGATCATAAAATGCGAATTGTGGGTGAATTAGACCAAAGAGGAGTCTTTCTAATAAAAGGAGCAATCGACAAAGTAGCCTCTGTTTTAGGAGTTTCCAGATATACAATTTATAATTACCTGGAGCAGGAACGTTCTAACCGATAAAACAGCTTTTTGCTTTGCTAACCATAAGTTATATTCAATTTATCTTTTCCAAGACGCCCCTTATTAATTTTATTAGGCTTAGTTAAAGAGTAGTGTTGATTTCGCTAGACTTAATAACTTCCATAGGGATATCAGAATATCCATAATAGCTTTATGTGGGGAAAAAAGATACTCGCAACTATTGATATAACAGGGATTCATCAAGGCCTAAAATATCAACACTGAAGTTTAACAAAGCCTTTTATTAAAAAGTTTTAATAGTAAGGCTTAGTTAAAGAGTAGTGTTGATTTTACTAGACTTAATAGCATCCATAGGGGTTACTGATTATCCGTGAAAGGTTAATAGGGAAACAATATAATTACAACCCTTGATATGACGGGGATTCATTAAGGGCTAAAATATCAACACTGAAGTTTAACACAGCCAATAGTAAAAGAGGATTTTAACATATTTCACAGAATAGTCTTAATAAGAACAATATTATATTCAAGTGATCAAATTTCACATTGCAAGAGGTGATTTTTTGGAAAAGTAATCCCCCTGTTAGATGCAAAGATATCTACTTGTTTATCAAAAAACTTTACCATGTTCAAAAAAAGATTAAGAAGGAGATGTAAACTATGAAAAAAATGAGCTTAGTGACCAAGATTCTTATCGGACTCATTTTAGGTGTGGTAGTCGGAATTTTCTTTGGCAAACAGGCGGCAATTGTCAAACCATTAGGCGATCTATTTATGAGGCTTATTAATATGATTATTGCCCCATTGGTGCTTTCGACTTTGGTCGTTGGTACAGCCAGTCTCGGGGATCTTAAACGGTTAGGCCGAATTGGTGGCAAAACTTTAGCTTATTATTTATTAACAACAGCCATTGCCGTAGTAATCGGTCTCGTTTTGGCCACCGTGATCCAGCCTGGAGTAGGGTTAAACCTTCCTCTTCCGGCTGCCCAAAAAGTTACGGAGATACCCTCTGTGATTAATACCTTCTTAGCTATTATACCCACAAACCCAATTCAGGCCTTGGCCAGTGGCACTATGCTCCAAATCATTTCTTTTGCTCTATTCCTTGGAATCGCTATCGCCCTTGTAGGCGAAAAAGGGCAGCCTTTACTTAAAGTCTTTGATTCTTTAGCTGAAGTAATGTATCGTATCACCGGTATGGTCATGGCCTTCGCTCCCTTCGGTGTATTTGGCTTAATCGCTCCCACTGTCGGAACATATGGTTTGTCAATTTTACTACCGTTAATGAAGGTCATTATCGTCGTGGCAATTGGGGTAGTTTTGCATGAAGTCTTTGTTTATTCCGCTGCTGTTTCGATTCTAGCTCGCATCAGTCCGCTGAAGTTTTTCCGTGGTTCTCTTGAGGCCATGATGGTCGCCTTTAGTTCCTGCAGTAGCTCAGGAACATTACCGGTAACCATGAAATGCGCAGAGGAAAATCTCGGTGTTTCCCCTAAAATCGCCAGTTTCGTCCTTCCATTAGGAGCCACGATAAACATGGATGGTACATCTCTCTATCTAGGGGTCGCCGCCTTGTTCGTTGCCCAGGTTTATGGGATCCATTTGGGGGTCAGCCAAATGCTTATGGTAGTCCTCACCGCTACACTCGGCTCAATCGGAGCGGCAGGTGTTCCGGGAGCAGGTTTAATCATGCTCACGATGGTTCTGTCATCTGTTGGCTTGCCATTGGAGGGAATGGCCTTGGTCGCAGGAGTAGACCGGGTTCTGGATATGATGCGGACAAGTTGTAATGTCACGGGTGACATTTCTTGTGCAGTCGTCATTGCCGCATCAGAGAAGGAACTTAACAGAACAGCCTCCGGACCCGTAACCAACCTGTCTGCTAAATAATTGATCAGTTTTACTAGTAGTTCAAAAAGAAGCTTGCCCTGTTTGGGCAAGTTTCTTTATTGGCATTAGAAAGGAAGTATAATTCATGGCTAAAACCATTGGAATTTTGGGTGGAATGGGCCCTCTGGCCACTGTTGACATTTTTCACAAAATTGTCTCATTGACAGATGCTAATTCCGATCAAGAGCATATTCATATGATAATTGAAAATAACCCAGGAATTCCTGATCGGGTTAATTTTCTACTCAATCACGGTGAGAGCCCGGAAAAGCAATTAGTCCAATCAGCCATTAAACTAGAGTTAATGGGTGCCGATGTATTAATCATGCCATGCAATACCGCGCACTACTTTTATGATGCCATTAAAAAACACCTCGGAATCGGCTTCATTAATATGATCGATGAAACAGCCAAAGAAATCAAACAAACTTCCCCCTCCTGTACAAGAATAGGTTTACTGGCAACGCAAGGAACTTATTATACAGGTATTTACGATAATGTATTTGCCCCATATGGAATAGAAGTCATTAAACCTGGTATTGAAGATCAGCAATACGTTGCCGACCTTATTTCAGCCGTCAAGAAAGGACAAACAACCTTTGATTTAACAAATATTTATCATGTTTTAAATAAACTAAAAAAAGAAAATATCGAAATGTTTGTGTTAGGATGCACCGAACTCCCCATAGCCTTTCAAATATTTAATATCAAAGAAAAATATATCGATCCAACAACCGTCCTGGCTTGTAGTGCTATTAGGTACGCTGGCAAGAACGTATGCGGCGAGAAAAGCTAATCACCTTAATAACCAACATTTGATAAGCCCCCCCGTTAGTTGAATGGCTCGAGTTTGATTTCTGAAGGATGAATGTTTTAGTGCTCTCGCCCTTTTTTAAATATAAAATGCCCTCTTAGCAATATGACTTATTCTACCATAGGAGGGCATTTCTTGTTGCTCACGAGATATTGTTTCACTTCATTAGATAAGACTTGTCTTCGTTGGCCGGCTGATCACTGGGCACGTTCTTGATGTCTAAAAGCAAAAAATGACTCTGCTCAACAACGTAAAAGTTTGCTTTATATAAGGGGGGAGAAACGGAGTCCGCCGAGGGATTGGAATAAAAAGATTTTAATGTCTAGTTTTGTTTATTAATCTCAACTCGAATGTGGAATATATCATAGGGCAAATATGAATCTATTAAGGCTAGTTGAATATTGGTCCGGTGAGAAAGTTCCAGTGCTCAAGGTGGTTTGCTGCGGTGACGGTTATTGTCTTGCCGGGTGGCAGAAGCAGAGTGTGTGACAAAGGGAACTTTACTTTAGATTTATAAAGATGAAATTAAAAGTAAAAAGTGCGATATTATGGAGAATGAGGAAACACTGTCAAGATTACAACCTATTGATATTGGAATATCTGTTTATTGAGGGAGGAAAAGTCTAAATATATGATAGATGTCGTAGCTTTGAGAAGAGAATTTCATAAGTATCCGGAACTCGCTTTTACCGAATTTCGCACGGCTAGCAGAGTTGTGGAAATTCTTCAGACGCTTAATTATGAAGTATTATATGGTCCTGATGCTATGGATGCCAGTACCCGTCTGACGTTTCCTTCAGATAATGAGTTGGCGGATGCTAGGAAAAAGGCTATCGAAAACGGCGCTAAGCCTGAAATAGTAGAGAACATGAAAGACGGCCTGACAGCAGTTGTGGGAATTTTAAAGGGCAGCGTCCCCGGTCCCACTATTGCCTTTCGCTTTGATATGGATGCGGTATCAGTGGAGGAAAGCACAGAAATCGGCCACATTCCTTTTAAAGAGAATTTTTTGTCTCAATATGAGGGCATTATGCATGCATGCGGACATGATGCGCATACGGCTATCGGACTGGCTTTAGCTTCCAGGATGGCGAAGTGCGATTTTGCTGGCACTATTAAATTAATTTTTCAGCCTGCCGAGGAAGGTGGCCGGGGTGGAGCTCGTTCCATTGTTGAAAAAGGAATTCTGGATGATGTTGATCAAATATTTTGTTTTCATGTGGCCGCTGGGGCAGACCTTGGAACAATTGTAGCTGGCACAAAATACTTAGCCACGACCAAACTTGAGGCGGAGTTTTTTGGTGTTCCCGCCCATTCTGCCAGCGCTCCGGAAAAGGGATGTAATGCTCTGTTAGGCGCTGCCTGTGCACTGCTAAATATCCACGCTATTCCTCCGTATGCCAAAAATCAAGTCCGTCTAAATGTAGGAATGCTGCAAGGAGGGACTGCTGTCAATATCGTTCCTGCTTACGCAAAAATGTCTATAGAAAGCAGAGCTGCGACCTGTATTGTTAATGAAGAATTGGTTGAGCGTGTCAAACGTATAATTAGATGCAGTGCTGAAATGCATCAATTAAAGTCAAATGTGAATATTATTGGGGAAGCCACTACATTCGACAGTGATCCCGAGCTCTTGGATATTGTGATAGAAGTGGCTAATAAACTGGACTATCAATCCGTTATCAGGAGTAAGAACTCCAATGGAAGTGAAGACGCTAGTTACCTGATACAGCGGGTGCAAGAACATAGCGGAAAAGGGATATATTTATCCGTAGGCTCTAGATATCCCCATCCTCATCACAATACAAGGTTTGACATTGATGAGGATGTATTGCCCAAAACGGTTAACCTTCTTGAAAAACTAGCCCGCAGAGTTTTCATGCTTGATGATTGTTCATGAGCATAAAAAACATATGGATGATTTAGAGAATAAGTGCAATGGGATGAGTACAGGTGGGCAGTAGTCGGTAACTATCCTTCTTATCTATCTTTTTTAATATCTTCTGCTGTTATCACCAATCTCGTTTTAACACTTTTTGCTAGTTTTTTGATTTTTTCATCGTCAAATGCCTTGGTAAGCTTTCCTTTCTTCACGACAACTGCTTTTAAGTTTTTGAAGCCCATGACTGCGCCCATACCAGTTCTCGCATTGGCTACCTTTCCTTGTCTTAAATCTGGGATGATAGTTGAGATCATTCGTCAAAGAAGGTTAACACATGATAACTTTCCTTCTTAATAGGGCGTATCTAAGTTCGTATTGATATTGCCTCGGTTGTTGGTTTATATGTTTAATTATAATCACATCAAAACACAGTATAAGGGAATTAGATCATTATATCTCCAAATATCTCTCTTATACTATATAATTCGATATAACAGAGGTGAATTCCTGCTTTTAGATTGAAAAATCAGGGGGTTTCTGCACTGGAATCCTCTATATATAATCGAATACCAATTATCCCATAATAAACCATCATAATGTTAAAATTAAGATTAATGCTGTTAAAAAAGAAATTATTGACAGGCTGTTGGTCATCTTTTCTTGGGCATAAAAAAATCGTATCGCAAGTGAGGGTACGCACAACAGCTATTTTCTGAGCTAATCATCTCCAGAGTGCCTTTAGCCGGTTACTCGTTCAAAAAGTCATAAAACTTCCCCTATATATAAACGTAGAAAGAACCCGTAAAATACGGGCTCTCTCTGACATAAATTAATCAATTTTATACCGATAAATCTTTGAATCCTTGATAAATGAGATCGAAAAGTTGTTCAAGTTCCTGCTCCTCGACACACGAAAAAGCAACACGCACATCGCTTTCACAAAGTGATATTACGCCCACACCATATTGATCGAGCAGGTGATTTCGTAAGATTTCGGCCTGTACTCCTTTGAGTTTAAGACACATGAAGTATCCTGAATTAAACGGATAGTAGTCCCATGCAGCGCGATATTTACCCTGATCGAGTATCTGTCTGACTTTACTAGCACGCTTCCTTAATATTTCGAATTTTTCTTGTTTCTGGGTTCGGAAATCTGGAGATTGAAGGGCATTTAAGACGAAAGTTTGTGACGGATGAGAAGCACTAGAAATCGTACCCCGAATAATACCTAACGTCTTTTTTTCCAAGGCATTTAATACTGCTGGATGCTCACAGGCGTAGGTAATAAATCCAACACGAAAGCCCCACACGTAATCTTCCTTCGTAGCGCCATCAACTTTAATCGCTAATATTCTGGGATGAAGATTGGCGATCCTAGCAAACAGGGATTCTTTGATGGAGTTTTCGTAAAATAACCCAAAATAGGCATCATCGGCAACAACAACCAAGTTCATTCCCTGTTGGGCGACTTCTCTCAGTGCATCAACGATCTCGATTGCTTCTTGATCAGTAGGTGTATACCCAGTGGGATTGTTTGGAAAATTAAGTAATAGAATTGCCTTTCCGTGGTCTTTCTTGGAGAGTAAGGCTGCCTTCATGCCGCCCGTATTAAAGGATCCTCCCTCATTATAGAACGGATAGGTGATGTTTTTCGCCCCTCTGCGAACCCCAAAGATAAAGTTATAATTACCCCATAATTTGTCAGGTAAAACCAAGGGGTCGTTTTCGTCAATAAATAGATCAGCAACAATACTTAAACCATGTGTCAACGCATTGGTAACAATGGGATTACTAAAGGATTTCCCCTTTAATGAAGGGTTATCGATTATCATTTTTTCTCGCCAAAGCCGTCTCAGCTCGGGTTTTCCAGCAGGTGGTGCATAGGGATAAAGGTCCCTAGGATCGTAATTGGCTAACGTTTCCTGGATTAGAGGTAAGAACATCGGTTGATCTTGTTCCGTCGCAATACCTATAGTGGCATTAAAACGATGAGCCTTCTGCTTAGCCTCTGCAGATTGAGTTAGGATCCCCTTGGGGTAGTATAAATTCTTTCCGAGTTCCGATAATAACTCATAAACATGGGGATTTTCTTGAAGTATTTCGCTATTTAAGTTTTGGGCTATCTCATTCATTAATCTCTCTCCCTTACTCAAGCAGATCTCATTTATTTTTTCATTTTTCTGTATTACTAAGCAATTTTCTTTATAGCCAAGCAATTAAATTCTACACTAAAATAGGTATTTCCTCCACTGATAAATGATCAGGCCGGAAGCAATATTTTTTGCGTCCGGCCTTGTATATATGACTTTATTGGAACAATGTTTGTAGACATACTTGAAACTTATTCAATTTTCATCTTTAATCCGGATAATCTTTCAGATGGTTGAACGAGAACCATTTGGTTCGATTGATCCCGTCCATCGTGGTTAGCCATTCCCGATGGGGTATCTCTTTGCTTGTCCGGTTGACGACAAAAGTGGTTAACGATATACTTCGCCATAGAGGGTCGAATGAGGTTCCTTTATACGAGGAGGTAATTGTCATGTTGGAATTGAAAGATTTTCCGGTTCAAGTGAAGTTATCGCTTGCCTGGGGTGAGATGGACGCCTATGGTCATATCAATAATATCTATTATTTAAAATACTTCGAAGCAGCTCGGATCCAATATTTCCTAGAAACTGGGTTAATGGATTCGAAATCTGAGACGGGTTTAGGCCCTATACTGGCTCAATCCATATGTAAGTATCAAAAACCGCTTACGTATCCTGATCAAATAATCGTCGGTGCGAAAGTAAAGTCCATGAGCAAATCAAGCTTTGTCATGGAGCATCTCATTGTTAGTGAAACATTGGGAGTAGTGGCTTCTGGGGAAGGGGTAATAGTCATGTACGACTATAATAATTCTCAGAAAGCGGAATTGCCCTTGGCCATTAAGGCTGCGATTGAAGAAATTGAAAAAGGGAGTGAATTTAATGTCGATATCCCAAAATGATACTGGTCAGAAATACACCTATGCCGATTATTTAACATGGCCTGAAGGGGAAAGATGGGAGATAATTGACGGTGTGTCCTATATGCAAGCAGCGCCAACATGGCAACATCAAGCAATTGCTGGTGATATTTTTGCTCAATTTTATGATTTTCTAAAGGATAAACCTTGTAGAGTATTTGCTGCTCCGTTTGACGTTTGTATTTCAAAAGATAACGAAAGTGATGAAGAAATCTCTAATATTATTTCGCAACCAGATATTGTTGTTGTATGTGATGAAAGCAAACTAAAAAGAACTGGATACTTTGGAGTACCTTCGCTTATTGTTGAAATATCTTCCCCTTCCACGGCTAGGAGGGATAAAATAATAAAATTCAATCAATTTGAAATGGCTGGTCTGGAAGAGTATTGGATTGTTGAACCTGAGAACAAGCTTGTAAATGTGTTTATTTTACAAGAGAATAGAAGATATGGAAGACCAGATATTTATTCCGATGAGGATAAAATAAAGGTGATCAAATTTCCAGATTTAATAATTGATCTCAAGTCAGTTTTTGCAAATCTATAACAGGACGTTACTTTTTCAATCGCTTGACCGAGGAACTGATCTCCGATGAGACCATGCAAGGTATACGCAGCGGGTTCGCGATTATATTCAATGTGCTTTGTAGAGAGTAGGAGAGCCATTAGAGTAAAGGGGATAAGTGAAAGCTAAAGGTAAGGATATAAGGGGGGGATATAAATGTTAACATTAACATTGAAAACTGAACTGGTGAAATTTATTAGGGAGAAATTCCTTGGCAAGAACTTGTATTGTATAGACGTTCTTAGTGTCATAGAAGGTACTGTGAATTTTGGAGTTGTTGAAAATGTTGACTTTGCGGATGATAAGGTATCAATCTGGGGGGCTGAATCAAGCGTGTTTTGGATTAATTTAAACGATATTATAAAAGTAAATTTTAAAACATTTGAGGAAGACGTATGCTTACAGATCGAAGCCAAGAATAATGTTGAAGTACGCTTTAAGGTAGAATAAATTTCTGGTACAGAAATAGAGGAATATCATGAATTCTGGCGAAGTCCAAATTATTAATAAATGAATGATTGTTCATTTATTATAGTTCGAGAGGAGCTAGTATTTATGGTGCGGTGAGACATAAGCTCTTCGAAATGCAAGGCGCTAATTGAAAGAAATAAACTAGGTATTAAGGAAAGGCGGAAGTTATGAATTGGGATACTCTTAAACTTGATATTATGGATACTGGGGTGGCAGTGCTTACGTTTAATCGCCCTGATACAATGAATTCTGTCAATGATCAGTTTTGTTTGGATGTTCAGGCCGCTTGTAAAGTAGCCTCTGAAAATGATGCTGTTAAAGTCGTGGTCATCACTGGATCAGGTAAGGGATGGTCTAGTGGGGGAGATATTTCTTTGTTAGCTTCAATAAAAGACCCCATCAGTGCCAAGGCTACTTATGATGGTGCTAGCGAGCTTGTAAAGGCTATCTATGAAATAAGAAAACCAGTTATTGCGGCACTTAATGGAGTGGTAGCAGGTGCTTCTGTGGCTGCATGTTTGGCTTGCGACTTGATTATTGCCTCTGAAAAAGCTCGCATGGGCTTTACTTTCATGCAGTTGGCCCTTTGCCCCGATAGTGGAACGTCGCACTTTTTGATTCAGAAGGTGGGCTATCACAAGGCTCTGGAGTTACTGTGGTTTGGTAAAATACTTAATGCTGAGGAAGCAGAAAAATTGGGATTACTAAATAAGGTAGTGCCTCATGAGGAGTGTCTGCCTGAGGCGATAGGATGGGCAGAAAAATTGGCTCAGCAACCGTTGATGACAGTGGGGTTAGATAAAAAGTTATTGCGAGAAGCATTTAAAAATGATTTTTATCAACAAACTGAGCTAGAGGCTATGTATCAGGTACTGGCCTGGTCCTCAGATGATTTCAAAGAAGGGTGTGCGGCATTTGCCGAGAAACGCAAACCGGTATTTAAGAATAGATAAGATATATTAATTTGGAGGCTTTACCATGATTACTGAAGTTTACCCCAATATATTTAAGAACGAAATACCTCTCCCTAAAAACCCCTTAAAAGCTATCAATAGTTACATCATTGTATCTGAGAGTAGGAATTTGATTATCGATACAGGATTTAACACCGTAGAATGCCAGACTGAGTTAATGAAGGGTCTAGAAGAACTAAACATTGACCTAAATAAGACGGATCTCTTTATTACCCATATGCATAATGATCACTCAGGTCTTGCTCCTGCCCTTAAAAAACATGGAGTTCAAGTAATATACTTTAGTCAGATTGATGGAGAGATCTTTAATCAAACTTCTAAAAGGGATGCGTTTTTTAAATCCCTCAATCAACTATTAGGCTTTGAAAGCGACGACTCTATAGAGTTTGGCAAAGAGTTTGGGACCAAGCAGACCGAGCCACTTGAATTCAGACCATTGTCTAAAGGTGATAAAGTAGTCATTGGGGATTATAGTTTCGAAGTAGTGGATATTCCTGGGCATACGCCTGGACACATCGGCTTGTATGAGAGAAAACATAAGCTGTTTTTTTGTGGAGATCATATCCTAGATGAAATAACTCCGAATATAACCTTTTGGGGATTTGAACAGGACATTTTAGCGATCTATTTCAAGAGCCTAAACAAGGTATATAAGTATGAAATCGATTACTTATTTACGGCTCACAGGAAAATCATCAGGGATCATCAAAAAAGAATTACTGAACTTCTGCATCATCATGAAGAACGCCTCAAAGAGATTTTAGGTATTTTAAGAGATGGTAGAAAGACACCGGTTGAAATGGCTGCGTCTATGCAATGGGATTTAAGTCATAAGAAATGGTCTGATTTCCCATCTTCTCAAAAGTGGTTCGCTTCAGGCGAAGCACTATCACATTTAGAACATTTAGTACATATCGGACTCGTCGAGCGGCTAGACAAGACAGGGGTGCTCCTTTACGGACTTAAATAAGAGAAGGAGGTGAAAACCTCTTTCTGTTATGTTATAATATGGAAGAGTAGTTCGGTGGGAGTATCAGAATGGGCTATTATCGGCAAACTGTTGCAGAAGCATTCCAGTTATTAACTTAGGAGACGGAATTAGGAGTGGCTATTGATTCAATATAAGTAGAGAATAAGGCTGGAAGCAATTATGCTTTCAGCCTTGTTACTACTTGAAATTGAAATTTGTTTTTCATACAAAGAGGGATATATTGTGTTTTAGAGAATCATGAGGGATAGAGGAAAAACGGATACAAGTAAGGAGATCATTATGGAGAGAATTGCAGTAATATCAGATATTCATGGAAATATGCCCGCCTTAGAAGCTGTATTAGAAGATATTAAGAGCAGAAATATTGAGAGAATATTTTGTCTTGGAGACTTAGCTGGAAAAGGCCCTAGTGCAGCTGAGGCAGTCGATAAAATTAAAGAATATTGTGAAGTAGTCATTAAAGGTAACTGGGATTATTATTTGACAGAACTAAAGGGTGATGAAATTTTAATGTGGCATCAAAAAAGACTTGGGGTTGAGAGACTAAAGTATATGAAGGAACTTCCAATCTATAAAGAATTTTATATCAGCGGAAAGTTATTAAGACTATGTCATGCCTCTCCTAATGATCTTTTTCATAGAGTATACCTTTCAACAGAAAAAAGTGAACGAATGAAATTGTTTGAAGCAACACCAACTCTTAATGCTGAATCAGATGCGGTTGGATATGGAGATATACATGGTGCTCACATAGAAAATTTCGAAGGGAAAACGATTTTCAATGTTGGAAGTGTTGGCAATCCACTAGACATAAATCAAGCTTCCTATGGAATCATTGAAGGGAAGTTAGATAATAAAAATAAATGGCCATTTACAATAGCTCTTGTTAGAGTACCCTATGACATAGAATTGGCTATTGATCATGTGAAATCAACGGATATGCCAGAGAAGCAAGAATATATTAACGAATTGAAGACAGCGATATATAGAGGTCGAAAAACCAAGACATTTTAGAAAAGGAAGGGATATATTCAATTTCAGAAATCGTTAAGGATCGAGGAAATCGGTTGAAAGTAGTGAGTTTGAGTTATGTGTATTCGTTACGGGAGGTATTTGTATGAGCCTTGTGATTTTCGATTTTGATGGTACAATTCATCTTGAGGAAACCCCGCGCATCTTCTTGAGGGTCCTAAGTCAAGACAGAGGGATGCGCAATAAGATCCATAAATTCTATATTTCGATGTCTTGGGTATATATATTGTATCGTTTAGGACTATGTCGTCAATTAGCGATTAGACGAGTTTTAAGCGGCATAGTGAAAATGATGTGTGGGATGAGTGAGGTTCAAATAGAAGGGTTTTTCAAGCGATGTTTAGAGTTGGCAAGAGGGAGTTTCAGTCCTGTATCGCTTCGTAGGGCAAAGGCTCACCTTGAATCAGATGATCAAATTTTGCTTCTCTCGGGCGCCTTTTCGCAGTTTGTTGCTTTGGTAGCTAGAGACCTGGGTATGAAATATTGGCTTGGAACCGAGATTGAATTATTGGCCGGTGTTTGCACAGGACGAATAACATCTATTATGAATGGACCCTCAAAAGTACAGGCCCTGAGAACTTTTCTGAAGGAACAAAAGGAGGCAGGGGTGGTTTTTGACGTTGGTGAAGCGTATGCTTATGCTGATTCAATTCAGGATCTCTCCCTGCTATCGTTCGTTGGACACCCAGTGGCCGTTAATCCGGACCAAGAGCTCCTAAAAGAAGCTAAACTAAGAGGGTGGGAAATAATCAGGGATGGGTCCAACTAGATCATAAAATTGTGGATGATATTAATATTATTTTCTTGAACCACTATTTGGCGTTAGATTGGAGAAGGAGGCTATCATGAAATCGGAACTAAAACGATCTGTTTGCCCTTACGACTGTCCTGATGCGTGCGGGCTTTTAGTTAAAATTGTCGAAGGTAAAGTGGTGAAGGTGACGGGTGATCCGGAACATCCTTTTACCAAAGGTACTTTATGCCCTAAAATGATTCATTATGAACGAACAGTTCATTCCCCGCAGAGGCTGACGCAACCCCTACTTCGCATCGGAGAAAAAGGGGCTGGCAAGTATGAGCCCATTAGTTGGGATGAAGGGATCCAAGTCATTGCCGACCGTTGGAAGGGGATTATGGCTCAATATGGCGCGGAAGCAATTTTACCGTATTCTTATGCGGGGACTATGGGTACAGTCCAACGTAATTGTGGGGAGGGGTTTTTCCACCGCTTGGGAGCGTCAAGTTTGGCTCGCACCATTTGTGCCTCCTCTAAGAGCTACGGTTGGGCATCAGTTATGGGGGATACCTTGGCACCCCACCCTGATGAAGTTGGAAAAAGCGATTTGATACTCTTATGGAGCACTAATGTCTTGGCCACAAACATCCACCTAATGCATTATGTCCGAGAAGCTAAAACACGTGGTGCAATGGTTTGGCTAGTTGACACCTATGAAAATCCTACTGCCCAAATTGTTGATAAGGTAGTGTTAGTAAGGCCTGGGAGCGATGGCGCTTTGGCTCTCGGCATCATGCACATCCTGGCTCGCGAAGGATGGATAGATCAAGAGTTTATGGACAGGTATGTACAGGGATTTGAACAGCTTCGAACGGAAGTTTTGCCCGATTATCCACCAGCTAAAGTGAGTCAAATTACAGGGATCGAAGTTAAGTTACTCGAAGAAATGGCGGTTCGTTACGGCAAAGCCCACGCGCCTTTTATTGTCTTGGGATCGGGGCTTTGTCGTTACGGTAACGGGGCAATGACAGTTCGTACTATCACTTGTCTACCAGCACTGGTCGGAGCTTGGGGCAAGCCCGGAGGGGGATTGCTTGCCAGCACTTCTACAGGTAAGGCATTTCATACGGATCGAGTTACGCGCGAAGATTTATTAAAAGAGCCAACCCGAGTCGTGAATATGAATCAGCTTGGCTACGCGCTGACGGAATTAACGAATCCGCCGATCAAGAGTCTGTATGTCTATCACTCCAACCCAGCCGTCGTAGCCCCTGACCAAACGATGATCATCAAGGGACTTAGGCGAGAGGATTTATTTACAGTCGTTCATGAACGATTTATGACGGATACGGCTCGCCATGCCGACATCATCTTGCCGGCTACGAGTTCCTTAGAGCACGCAGATATCTATCGCTCCTATGGCCATTATGGCATCCAGAGAGCGGCGGCGGTTATTCCTCCAATTGGCGAAGCTAAGTCTAACTGGGAGGTTTTTCAGTTGCTTGCTCAGGCCATGGGTTTTGAAGACGAATTCTTTCACCAAACTACTGATGATCTTATTCATCAAATGATTGACCCGCCGACCCCATGGCTTGAGAGTGTTGATCAAGCGAAACTTCAAGCAGGTCGTCTTGTCGAACTCCCCCTGCCCGAGAATTATAAAATAACCTTCCTTACTCGATCTGGTAAAATTGAACTATATAATCCCCACGAGGCTGAGCCGTTGCCGCGCTATTTTGAGCCTTATGGGGATGATGCCCCTTTCTATCTGATGAGTACACCGAGTTTGTATTCGTTGAATTCTTCCTTTAATGAGCGCCCCGATTTACGTAAGAAAAAGGAAGCAACTTATCTCCAAATGAACATCAAAGATGCTAACGCCAAGAATTTGCTTGACGGACAAAGAGTGATTGCCTTCAACGAACGAGGCGAGGTGCAGTTTATTCTCAAGCTATCGAGTAAAATTCCCGTAGGAGTCGTCGTTACCGAAGGTCTCTTTAGCAACGAACATGCTCTCGGAGAATATACTGTAAATGCCCTTACCTCTCAGCGACTAACCGATAGTGCAGCTGGAAGTACTCTTTATGATGTGAAAGTGGATGTTCGATTGGCTTAGGTTAGCTATTTAAGGAAAACCAATGAGGATTGTGTCCTCTGCTTATGCTTAATGATACTGTTATGAGGAGACTTCAAATCATATGAAGGTATAGAAAACTTTACCAGTATATTATAAGGCGACGATGTCAATTATATGATTACAAGGGTATGTAATGGTTGAGCCAAGATTTATATATGCTCATTACTGGGTGTATATGGGTCGGCCAAAGATTATATGCAGGTGGTAAAACGCTTGTCTATAGTCGGAGGGAAGATCTTTTAGTGGTTAGGAAAAGCTTTACTGCAGTCTTTTTGATTGTTTTAAGGTTCCAACTTATCGTAAAGGGTCGAGCTAAGATTTTGCAGGGTGTTGAGTTTTTCTTACTCAACCATATGTCGGTGGATGTATGCATGTGTAAGAAAGTCGGTTATATACAGCCGAAAGGTTGCATGTAGTTGGGTAGATATCTTGTAGGGTCGAACGAATCATTAATATAGGTGGTGATTTGCTTGATTATGGTCGCAAGATCATGATTAGGTAATAAGTGATCTATATTGGTGTTAGGGAAGATCATTACGTGCTCTTATATAGATACCCAAAAAACCGCTAGAAATTTCTCTAGCTGTTTTTATCTTATTTCTTGCAGGGAAAGGCCATATTATTCCACTCCTCTTCTTATCTTGAAGCGCAGGGACCGACAGCGCATTTGCCGCAAATATCACATAACCCTAAGTCTGGGAATTGCTTGTCCACTTCTAGCAAATGAGCATAACATCGATGTTTATCCAGGCCTTGGACTGTCAAAGCTCCAGTGGGGCAGTTGTTAACACAAAACTGACATTTGGAATCTCTAATATAGAGACAGTTCTCTAGTGTAGGGCGGGGAGTGGGTGGAATTTCAGCTGAAATGACAGTGCTACCAAAACGACCGGCACATCCAGAGGGGGTAATTAGCATATGGTTAATTCCGAAGGTACCTAACCCAGCGACAAAACCCACGCTTTTATTAGACCAATGCGCAGTTAGATCTTGTTCATTAAAATTATGAGTAGCTGGTTGAGTAACCACGTTTATGCCAAGGGCAGTTAATGCTCTCTTTAGTTCGGTACTAATTGTCGCGATTAGTTTGTTTGTTTCTACATAAGCGACAGCCCATTCTCTAGCAATCTGGGGACTTTCTCGATTAGCAGCTATGATAGTCTTGTCAAAAGGTAAGAAGAAGGATATAACCGTTTGAGCATCAGGAAGGAGTTCAGTCGGATGCAAATGATGGGGGCCAATGATTTTCTTCATTTGATCAAATAGCGGGTCATGGGCGGACGCAAACCCAACAAGGGGTTTGCGGTATTTGGTAATAGTGTCTGCATTTTCAGTTTGGTGATTGATTATTTCTGTAACTCTTTCAGCTATACTTAGCAATCACTTCATCTCCGATTCTTTTACTAAAATCCTTACTATTATTTTAGCATGCTTTGCTATAATATTACTCACTTCATTTGAAGTTTACAAAACGATCGAATACTACGCAATCTTATGTAGATAAAAGTAGACAAACGACATATTAATAATGAGCAGGTGATTATTAATGCAATTGGGGACAAGGCTTGTAAGGAGTTACAGGTAACGATATTTATGCATATATTGGTTTAGTTATATGACGTTTCATAGGGGGTAAATACGCGTGGCAGAGTCATAACACTTATGGAAAAATGGGGAAGTTAAAGTGACGTATTCGATTATTGTTTCCCGAAGTAATCGGCAACTTTACTTGTTACAAGATGGCAACGCGATTAGGACCTATCCGGTTGGAATCGGAAAGATTGTTACTGCAACACCCACCGGCACCTATAAGATTATTAACAAAGCCCCCAACCCAGGAGGACCTTTTGGAGCTATGTGGATGGGACTAAGTAAACCTCACTACGGAATTCATGGTACCAACGATCCTCAATCCATCGGTAATTTAGTGTCTAAAGGATGTATTAGAATGTACAACCATGATGTACTAGAGCTTTCGAAGATTGTGCCGATCGGAGTAATTGTAACGATTAGAGCATAATTTTGAATATATGAAAAAAAGGCGACCTGCATTTCTGTGCAAGGCCGCCTTTTCTTTACCTCGTAGACCTCGTTTCCTCCACACATATTTGCCCCAGCAATTCCGCCTTGGGTGTTGACCAAAATTCAGCAAGGAAACACTAGTAGACTGGGTGGTAGGGAGGAATAGTTCAGTGGAAAGTAAGATATACTATTAATGTAAAAATATTCCAAACACTCAAGCCTGTCGGGCCTTAGTACTACATAGTTTTATATTATTTATAATGAGGTGCTAAATTTGGATTATAATACCGGAACTAAAGAAAATTTGTTCGATCTAAATAACGGCTATTATTTATCAAGAAACGACCCCTTATTTTGGAGAAAACTCTTAAGTAGACGACCTGAAAATGAAGAAGCAATGTATCATGTTGGATTAGACTTAGAAACTGACGCAAAAAACTATTTAGGAAAGTACTACACTTCAAAACTTGACAAGCATTTGATCGCTTATCGTAAAATAATCATACAAGCATCTGATTTAGTAAAGCGTTCCTTTAATAGAGGTTTTATTCCTGCAAGAACTGATGTTCTTAGAATGGAACGAGAAATAAACCTAACAGAACAAAATATCTCAACATCTACAAGTTCTAACAACTCTGTCTTTGGTAAAAAAAACATAATCGTAATTAGTTTGTTGGTAATCGCTATCATCCTAGGCATTGTCTTAGCAACCTATTTTGTATCATATAAAGTATCAGATACCAATACAACCAATTATATAAATAATCATTATGCTTATATGTTACCATATGAAGTAATCGAGCAAAAACCCACGTCCATCCCTGGTAGTGGAGTTTATCAACCGAAAATCATTAATGTCAAAAGAAGTATAACTAAAGAAGTGTTAATCAATGAGCTCGTTGGTAATCTGAAAATAGAATACGAGAGGGAACCCAATACTGCAATACAAGTTTTGGCAATCGATGAAAATAAAGAAGAAATAGGAATGGCTCTATGGGCAGGTGGAAATAAGAATATTCAAGTCTATGTTTATCCTCTAGACAGTACGGCATTTATAGATGAAAAGGACCGGCAATTGTGGGAGACTACAACTGTTGTTAGAAGTGCTGTATACCAATTTGTTAGGAAAAATGGTTATCTACCTAAAGATTTAAAGACTCTCAATCAACCATTCCCTAATAACTATTTAACTGAATTACCCAAAGATCCTTATAAGTTGAAGAATAATGTCACTGCATCTCTGACTGGAGATGGGGGGTGGCTTTTTACGCTAGGTGAGATTCCTCCGAATAGTGATTTAGTTTCTGCTATAAAAGATGTAGTAAAGCCTAATATCCTATATCCTAAGGATATTCCATTTGCGCCTTTGTATATTTCGATTAATAAGGATAATCATAGTCTAGCTGTTATGTCTGGGAATCAAACTATTCGAATGTATTCTATTGCCGTAGGTAAAAATGACTCAACGCCAGAAGGGGAGTTTTTTATCTCTAAAAAAGTTATGAGTCCTGATAAAATGGTACCTAAGTCGGAGAATGTGTATGGGTCAAGAGCAATGGAATTGTCAAACATAGGTTATGCTATTCATGGGACTAATACACCTGCTAGTATTGGCAAAAATGTATCTCAAGGCTGTATTAGATTAAATAATGCAGATATGGAAGATTTATATGCAATAACGCCTCTCAACACACCTGTTAAAATATCCAGGAGTTCCGCAATTCTTGAGAATTTCAATAATCCAGATATATCGTATAAAGATCTATATAATCATTCGAATAACTCAAACGAGGAAGATAATTCAAAGATGTATCATTGGAGCGCTTAGCACCGCCATGACTGATTCATAGAGTAATATTTAGAAGCTTGCAAATGGATGTGATATGATATGATTCTAGGAACCATAAAGATTTGAGGTGGAGAACGTTGGACCGACAAATGAATAATCTGTGGTTGGGTCTGATCCTCTTGGCGGGAGCATTTAGCGCAATATATCTGGCAAGTGCACTTTATCCGGGACAGATTAATCCTGCTGTCTTGCAGTACTTTTCCATAGAACAAGCCCATAGTGCCCGAGCCTATAGTTTTGTGCCCAGGGTATTATTTATTACGAATTTTGTACTGCAGGCGACGGCTCTGGGTTGGTTAGTATTCAGTCGCAAAGGTGCAGCGATCGCGCGGTGGCTGGAAGAAAGAAGTTGTGGTCATTATTGGAAGAGTATATTGATGTATTTTTTCCCCCTGTGGGTTTTCCTCCGCTTACTGAGATTGCCTTTCACTCTATTCGGAAACTATTATTGGCAACAAGCTTGGGGATTTTCTACCCAATCCTTGGCTTCTTGGTGGCTGGATTATGCCAAAAGCGCAGCGTTAGATTTATTGTTATCAACGTTAGGTGTATTACTGTTCTTTTCTATCCTAAAGCACTGGCCTAAAATATGGTGGATTATCGGGGCTACGCTTTTTGCATTTTGGCTTGTGCTTCAGAATTTTCTCTGGCCAGTTATCGTATCCCCGATGTTTAATCACTTTGAACCAGTTAATGATCCTGCCGTAATAAGCATGGTTAAGGACTTAGCATCTAAGGCGGGAATCCAAGTTCAAGAAGTGCTCGTGATGGATGCTAGCAAACGTACTACGATGGCGAATGCTTATTTCATGGGGTTAGGAACAACAAAGCAGATCGTCATTTATGACAATCTGCTTAAGAATTATCCGCTGGATGAGGTAAGGGCTGTTTTAGCCCACGAAATGGGACACTGGCAGAAGGGACATATTATTAAAGGGCTAAGCTTAGGAATAATCGGGGATTTCTTGGTTTGTGGCTTATTGGCTCTATATCTGCGTAAGTTTAGACCCACATCTGGAAATTATCGGCCACAGCTGTGGGCGGGTTTGCAGCTTTTTCTTCTGCTTATTTTGATGGTGACGAACCCACTCCAGAACTATATTTCACGGGAAATGGAGAAGCAGGCAGACCAGGCTTCCTTGGAATTAACCGGGGATCCTTCGGCAGGGGTGCGTTTGCAAATTGATTTGGCCACTAAAAACTTGTCTGATGTGTCACCACCTGATTTCATCGTTTGGTTTGGGTATACGCACCCGCCTGTCTTGAGTAGAATTGAGGCGATGGGAGATTATTAATATTAGGATATTTCTCCAAGTGTAACCTCAACTTGTTTGGTTACTCCATCACGAATATAGGTTACGGCTACTTTGTCCCCAACATTATTTTTATAGAGTTCATGAACAAGATCCGAAGAATTTTGTACTTGTCTATTGTTAATCTTGATGATCACATCCCCTTTCACAATCCCAGCCTTAGCGGCTGGACCATTCTGTGTCACTGTTGAAATGTAGACGCCTAGGGGCTTATTGTTACTTTTAGCGTAGGTGTTATATTGATCGTTCGTACTCACTAAAAGTGCTGGATGTTTGGCGACACCAAATTTGATTAACTGCCGAATTGTTGGCATGGCGTCTGTTATAGGGATAGAGAAGCCCATCCCTTCAAAGCCCGGTTCAGCGTATTTTGCGGAGTTAATCCCAATGACTTGTCCTTGATAATTCACGAGCGGACCACCACTGTTTCCTGGATTTATCGCGGCGTCAGTTTGGAGCAGGTCAAAACCTGCCTCACCTTGTAGGTCAAGCGTGCGATTGGTTGCTGAGATGACCCCTGTGGTTACGGAACGTGCGAATTCGTCCCCGCCGGGATTCCCAATAGCGACCACTGGTTCGCCAACTTCAACTTTCGAAGAATCTCCAAGATTCACTGCAGTAAGGTTTGATACATCCGAAATCTGCAATACAGCTAGATCTGTGCGTGGATCTGCACCGATGACTTTCGCTTCTAGATTCCGACCATCACTTAGACTGACGTCTATTTTTTGTGCGCCCTCGATTACATGATTATTTGTGGCAATATACCCTTTTTGGGCATCAATAATAAAACCAGAACCGCTTCCAGCTTCTTGAAGATCTGAGTTTCCTAAAAAGCCTTGATTAGATTGGAAATTTGAAACACCTACAACCGCTGGACCGACATTCTTAGAGATTTGTGCTACTGGGAAATTGGGTTCGTTGGTAGTATAAGTAACTGGTGTGAACGAAGAAGTATCCTTTACTTGGATTGGGGACACGATTGTAGGATAAATATAGGGAATCGCGGCTACCATAGTAAGACCACCTATGATAGCGCTAATTAAACAGAGGCTAGCAAAGGCAACAAATTTCCTTTTCGGTCTATGGTAGATAGGTTGTTGCTGAGGGATGGGTATTATTTCGATTTTTCGGTTATCGCCGTCTGAGTGATCAGAAGGGTCGTTATTGTCTTTTTCTGTTGAGATAATTTCGTCTTCCATGATTACAGCCTCCTGTTATTTAAGATTTAGTTATGATCCTTACTCCCATAAGGATAACTGAAATATGTTAAGTTAAAAGGTCCAAATTGTGAAAGTTTATAGGGGGTTTAGTCGAGATTCTGTGAATTGCATTTTCTACTCCTTTTTGACCTAGTTGTTTTATACATTATATACCACAAAATATACCACAAACACACAGCATACACACTTCCATTTTTCAATTAAGTGGGCACAAGTGGATTAGCGCGTCTTCAATTTGCCCTTGAAATTAGTTTATTGGGGTGTTACTATAATATAAACCGTTGAAGGGGAAGTAAGTTATGTGTATCAATTAAGGTGGTACAGCAGATTAACGTCTGTCCTTATTGAAGGACAGGCGTATTATTTTGTACTAGTCAGAAAGTATCTGACTGCTACCAGTCAGCAAACCGCGGTTGGTTGAATGAAACGTGCAGAGAAAGAAACCCGCAAATTTATATTTGAGGGAGGGTATTAGTATGAAAGATTTGAAATTAGCAGGACTTAAAACCGCACGAAGCGCCATCGAGGTTAACGGAGTAACCATCGGAGGAAAAGAAATTATCCTCATGGGTGGACCCTGTGCGGTAGAATCAAGCCTTCAGATGAGCCAGTCAGCCGAAACTGTCAAAAAAGCGGGAGGGAAAATTCTACGCGGTGGGGTTTTTAAACCGCGTACGTCGCCCTATAGTTTCCAAGGTTTGGGCCTGGAGGGACTTAACTATTTGGTTCAAGCTGCTAAAGAACAGAACCTTCTCTGTGTCACTGAAGTGATAGATGCGCCAAGTCTGGACTTAGTGGTCGATAAGGTCGATATTATTCAAATAGGTGCCCGGAATATGCAAAATTTCGAGCTCCTGAAATTAGTCGGTAAAATCAAGAAGCCGATTATCCTCAAAAGAGGTTTGTCGGCAACGATAGAGGAGTGGTTGTTGGCTGCCGAATATATTTTGGCTGCCGGTAATCCCCAGGTCATTCTTTGTGAACGGGGTATTCGCACATTTGAACCCAGTACTAGAAACACCTTAGATTTAAGTGCCGTTGGAGTGGCCAAAGAACTATCTCATCTACCGGTAATTGTCGATCCCAGTCATGCAGCTGGCCGAAGAGACTTAATTGCCTCCTTATCTAAGGCAGCTATTGCCGCGGGGGCGGATGGGTTATTAATTGAGACCCACCCTAATCCAGCTGAAGCTGTAAGTGATGGACCCCAGTCTTTGACCCCAGAACAGTTTGTTCAACTTGCGGAGGAACTAGGGGTGGTTGCTGGATCTGTAAAGAGAGTTTTCACTTGTGGCGGGCAAGGGGGTACCCTTGAAGCCCTGCGCACTCAGATTGACAGGGTTGATCAAAGTATTATTGAACTGCTAGCAGACCGAATGCAAATCGTTCGAAATATAGGTGATCAAAAACGCTTGGACCGGGTCAAAGATATTAGCCGTCAAAATGAGATTATTCAGCGCTTAGTAAACCTTGCCGCGGATCTACAACTTCCTCCTGATTTAGTTAAAAGGCTCTATCCGTTGATTTTTGAGTTCGGAGTTCAATCCCAAATCAAGAGTAAACTAGCTCAGGATAAAGAATTAGACTCATCGTTGTATACCTTTGGAAGTAAATAGACAAACCATTTAGGACATATTTAGGTTGGAAGCATTGTAATGCTTCCAACCTTGTTTTACTAGTCAGACCTCCATGCCGCTACGCGGCACCACTGATGAATGAAAATGGGTTAATTTCAGGGCGGAAAGTAAAATAAAAGGACCACTCTGATGTGGCCCAAAGAAAATATTTATCCTTCATTGTCAATCATGCAAGTGGAGATGACTTCAAAGCTCTCCAAGATGCAGCGTACTCTTCAAACGCCTTTTGGACGCTTTTGCCGATTTGTCGATAAGCTTCATCATTCAAGTTGGCAAGAGATGTTCGAATAGACCACTCTGGGCCGCCAAATCCACTACCGTTGAGTAGCACTATTGATGATTCCTCTGCTAATCGAAAAAGGATGTCAGTGGGCTCATAGTTAGCTTGTAAATAGTCCGAGAATTCGTCGCCATACTTTATCTTGGCCCACACCAATAAATCAATTTGACTGTAATACGCGGCGTCGAATGAATCAACGCGTAATTCGAGTCCGAAGCCTTCGTACAATAATTCTTGTCGATGGTGACAAATTCTCTGGGTCAATTTTTTGTAACGGTTCTCCCTGTCAAGCAACGCAAAAAGAACAAATAGTCCCATTTGTACTTGCTGAGGCGTAGATAAACCTGCAGTATGATTCAGAGCGACTTGGCGACTGTCCGCCACCATTCGATCAATAAAACGAAGTTTTTCAGGATGTAGAGTAATTGTCCCATAACGTTCTGCCAGCACATCCGTTTTATCGCGTGGGAGATCCTTTAACAATTGATCAAAGACATTGTCTTGATGAACGGCGATGATTCCCAGACGCCAACCGGTAGCTCCAAAATACTTTGAGAACGAGTACACTCCAAGTGTATTAAACGGTAATTCAGCCATCAGTGAACGAAAGTTATCGACAAATGTGCCGTATACATCATCCGTAATAATCATTAAGTTTGGGTTATGTTTTTTAACCACCTCTATGATATGGTTTTTCGACTCGTTTCTTATCGCCACTGAGGGTGGGTTGCTTGGGTTAACAACATATAAAGCTTTTATACTGGGATTGGCAAGTTTATCGATCTCTGAATTTGTATATTGCCAAGTGTGAACCCCTTTTTCATCCAATTCCAGAGCATTAATTCGAACAATTTCAAAATTATAGCGCGCTAAATGGGGAATCTCGAGATATGGGGTAAAGGTTGGTACCATGAGCGCAATCTTGTCCCCAATGGACAGTAAGTTGTTCGCAATCAGAGAGTCAAAAATATAACACATTGCTGCAGTGCCGCCTTCAACAGCGAAGAGGTCGTATTTGCCAGGTGGAGAATCGTTATTACACATTTCTTGAATAAGATATTCATGTACAACCTGTTCTAGGTGCACGAGCATGCGGTCCGGTACAGGGTAGTTATCGCCAACAATCCCATCCACGAGTTCATGTATCCAGGCGTCGGGATTGAATTCCCACTTGGTTGAGCCATAATCGAGGACGTTATTGAGGAAATCTACTCCTGGTGCTTCCGGATGTTTTTCCAGGTAAGCCTTCAGACGTGCTGAGATGTTTTCGGTCTTAGGCATGCCAGCTAGGTCGGTATCTCTCCAAGTGCTGCGTGTTTCCTCAATAGCAAATTGGCCGAGAGTAAAGAAAGCTTCTCGTGGTGTTGCTGCTATCCAGTTCGGGTTGCCCCTGCCTGCATTGAGCATCGACCAAATGCTAGTATCTCCATGTTTATCGGCGAGGCTAATTAATTTATCCTTAAGTTCAAAAGGGCTAAGCTGCTCGTAAGTTCGTTCCATTTTTCTGCGAAGGGTATTGGTAGTGTTAATAGTTATCATTCCTTCCTGAACTTTGTAGCAATCCAGCACGGCGTCTTGCTCATTAATAATTCCCTTGATGCTACTCTGTACTGTACTCGAAGCATTTATACACATAAAGAAAACTTGGTCTGTGCCACTGTGATTCAGCCAGAATTTTAGTGTAGCCGTAAAGGTTGGTAGTAAAAAAAGATAGCCAATTGGAGATTTAAATAAAAATACGGTATGATTGTTTTACAATGAAAGTTGATCTTTGAAAGGCGTGAGGTATTAAATGTCTACAAAACCATGGCGTATCTATTCCGAACAGTGGAATCCATCGGAAGAACAAATTAATAGTATATTTCCCATTGAGGAGATAACAGCGGAAATAGGGAGAAATCCCGGCCTAGAGGTGTTGCGGGATGATGAGGTAAGACTAAAGTATCCCAGTCTTTATAACATCTCGGTTCAAGCTAGAGCACATAACCGGGGTCTCGTTGAACTATTACAGGAATATTATGAGTCGAATAGAAAGAGTTCCGAGCTTGCGAGTCTATTAGGAGTGCAATTACCTCAAATCATGTGGGTTGATACATTAGGCTTAGAAGAAAAGATCATTACTCTCCTTATATCAAAGCTTAATAAGGAAGAGGTATTCATTAATGATGTTGTCTTAGTCAAGAATGAAGACTTCGACCCATTGAGTGATTCTCTCCTTGATAAGGTACTTAATAATTTGCGTAGGTTTGCAAAAGAACAAGGGGCAAAATATCTATCTGGTTATGCAACTAATAAAAGTACGTTAGAGCTCCTTAAAAGTAAAGGATTTAAAGAAGATCAACGATCAGTCATGGGTAATGATTATCTTTGGGGGATTGCTAGATCGACGGGTGAACAGTTTCCCTTCTATGATGAATTGTGATTCCCTTGACACAGAAAATGACGGTCTACTCAGATTTCTTGTGACCCTTTTGCATAATCGGGAAAGTACAGCTTGACCAGTTGAAATCAACATGACCAACTGGAAATAATCGATTTGGTGATATTCGAGGGAGTAGGATGTTGAAGTTGGTACAACAAGTGAAAAAACCAGATAGTTTGATTCTTGGCAGACAGCAATCTAATATGCGTGTTCTGATAGTGACCGCTGTCCCCGCCGAGAGGGATGCGGTATTGCGTGGACTCCGCGGCGATCCAAAGTTTGAGGTCTTGGTGGTGGGCGTGGGCTCGGTCGTTGCTGCAGTCAACACAGCAAGGGCGTTGGCTACTGCCGAGTACAGTTTGGTTATTAGTGCAGGTATCGGTGGGGGGTTTCCTGGTAGGGCTGAGGTGGGTTCACTCGTGGTGGCAAACAAGATTGTCGTCGCTGACTTGGGAGCGGAGACATCAGAAGGATTCCGTAGTGTAGATGAGTTGGGCTTTGGCTTCACTCAGATTCAGATTGATGCTATTCAAGCAGACAGAGTTACTAGGGCGCTGCAAGAGGCAAAGCTACCAGTTAATACAGGACCAGTGCTCACCGTATCAACCATTACTGGCACGGCAGTGAGAGCCATAGAACTGGCAGCTAGGATACCGGGCGCCACTGCTGAAGCAATGGAAGGGTATGGAGTTGGAGTCGCAGCGCTTGATCGTGGGTTACCTGTTCTGGAGATTCGCGCAATCTCAAACATGGTCGGTCCACGTGATCGACCTTTATGGCGAATCAAAGAGGCTCTAGACGTTCTGGAAGCTGCTAGCGCAGTATTAACGGAGGTGTTACCATGAAAATTACAATCTCTCCATGTCCCAATGACACGTTCATTTTTCACGCTTGGGTACACGGACTAATTCCCGGTGCACCTCAGCTTGATGTAACCTACGCGGATATCGACATCACGAATACTTTGGCAGCTGGCTCCGGCGGGCCGGATGTAGTCAAGATCTCTTACGCAGCACTACCATGGGCCTTGTCTGAATATGCCCTGCTGCCATGTGGGGGTGCCTTGGGTAAAGGCTGCGGGCCACTGGTGCTGACGTCAAATAGAGCAGGAATTAACAATGATCCAGCAAGGCTATCAGGCAGACGGGTGGCCGTTCCAGGTGAACGATCAACCGCTTATTTACTTTTTCGGTTATGGGCAGCTCAACATGTGCCAGGGGGAGTGGGTGAGATTGTCGTTCTGCCATTCCATGAAATTATGCCAGCGGTGCGTGATGGTGTGGTTGATGCTGGGCTTGTGATCCACGAGGCACGTTTCACCTATCCGTCATATGGGCTAACCCTCTTGGCTGACTTAGGAAATTGGTGGGAGAAAGATACTAACCTACCGATCCCGCTGGGAGCGATTATCGCTCGACGCTCCCTGGATCTATCGGCAATCACCGGCTGGATTCAGGCTTCGGTAAAATACGCCTGGGCACACCCCGAGGAGTCGAAGGAGTACATACTGCACTACAGCCAGGAGTTATCCACTGAAGTAACCCAAGCACACATTAAGCTTTACGTAAACGAGTTTTCTGAGAATATGGGCGAGACAGGGTATAAGGCAGTAGCTTCCTTGCTAAGTAGGGCCTCGCAAGAAGGGCTAGTACCAAAGGTGGATTTGGAGGCAATATATTAGTAGACAAAATCGAAAAAACAGAACTAGCCATCCTTTAAAGTTATGAAGGATGGCTAGTTGATATATCTAATACTTTCTATGGTATATGCAAGCCACTTAGCGGATCGTAGCTCGTTGATCTGCCTAATTAATAGCAACGAAGCACCCGGAAAGAGTTATGGATTTGACAGGATATCCATCCTTTGAAGTACGATGATTTTGACACCAAAATTCCAATCATGGATAAGGAGGAATTTCTTGAACTTTAGAGAACTATGTGGATATAGGAAAAAGGTGGAAACGGTTATATTGCTACACGAGCTGGATATGTTCTAATAGAGACCGCTGAGGTATAAAGTATCGGGAAAATGGAGTAGATCTGGGGGTGAAAAAATGGAGAATTATTATATTGACGGCATAAATGCAGTATACATAATATCTATGAGTCTGGGTATTTTGCTAAGTATCTCAGCTCTAATCTTTGGAAACGGGCATGATGCCTCGGACGTATCACCTGGAGTATTTCCACATTCAGGTATACATGTTGACCACCACGGCGAAGTCTCTCAGGAGGGTACTTCGAGTAATGCTGTTCCACTCTTAAACATAAATGCTTTATTTGCCTTCTTAATTGGGTTTGGGGCAGCTGGGTTAATATCCTACGGAATTCTTAAAATAGCTATTCTATCATTAATACCTGCGCTAGCAATCGGCAGTTTATTTTGGTACATAGTACGTAAAATATTGTCTAGCATGCTCAAAGGACAGTCTAAATTCCTCACTACTTCCTTGGACGACATAATAGGAGTGACGGGTACTGTAAGTTCGGTACTATCAGACCAGAGAGTAGGGGAGGTGATTTACACAATTGAAGGAGATACCAGGGCAATACCAGCAAAGCACAAACATACAGGGGAAGTGCAAAAAGGTGAAAGTGTTGTAATAATTGGCATTTTTAGCGGTGTGGCGATGATCGTTAAGAGCGACAAATTTAATATGGGTTTTTAGATTGAAATCAAATCGAAAGAAGGCATTGATTAAATGAGTCTATTTCAAATTATCATTATTATTGGTATGGCGGTTGTTGGACTATTACTAGTACTAACAGTTCTTGCGAGGATGTTTCAGAAGGTAGGACCGGACGAGGCTTTAGTAGTTTTTGGTATGGGTGGTAGTAATGTCATTACTGGTGGTGGTAGAATTGTATGGCCACTTGTTCAAACATCCAAACGATTATCCTTAGCTCTAATGTCTTTTGATATTGCGCCGCAAAATGATTTATATACAAACCAAGGGGTTGCAGTTACAGTTGAGGCCGTTTCTCAAATAAAGGTACGGGATGATTCGGATAGTATTAAAACAGCCTCGATTCAGTTTTTAAATAAAGCTGCCGATGAGCGTGAGGCGATGATAAAACAGGTCATGGAAGGCCATTTGCGCGGGATTGTTGGGACGTTATCCGTTGAGGAAATTGTTAAGGACCCGGAAATGGTTCAATCTCGCATGCTAGCAACTTGTCAATTAGATCTATCTAAAATGGGGCTTGAAGTTAGATCCTTCACCATTAAAAACGTCAAAGATGCAAACGGTTATATTGCAAATATGGGCAAACCTGAGATCGCACGAGTACTCAAGGAGGCTCAAATCGCCCAAGCCATCGCAGAAAAAGAGACTGAAACAACAAAAGCAGCAGCCAACAGGGACGCTGCAATTGCCAAAACAAATGCAGAGCAGGCAAGAGTAACGGCAGAAACGGCATCCCAATCACAACAAGCTGAAAACGTTAAAGACTTGAATCTTAAAAAAGCAAAATACGACACTGAAGTTGAAACGGCAAGAGCAGACAAGGAAAATGCTTATAATCTACGTACGGCCGAACTAAAACAAAATCTTACCGAACAGGAATGGAAGATCAAAGAAATTGAGCGCCAAGGTCAGGTACATGTTGCTAATGCTGAAATTGAACGTAAGCAAAAAGAACTTGAAGCTAGTATTATTAAGCCAGCAGAAGCGCAAGCAAGAGCAATAAAAATCGAAAACCAAGCCAAAGCTGAAGCAAATGCAACTGTGACAAAACTAGAAAATCAGGCTAAAGCTGAAGCTAATGCTCTTACAATTAAATTGGAGAACGAAGCAAAAGCAGAAGCAACTAGGGCAGTTGGTAATTCTGAAGCAGAAATCATTCGTGCTAAAGGTAAAGCCGAAGCTGATACTATTTTAGCAAAAGCACAAGCCTTTAGTAACTACTCTCAGGCAGCTATTCTTGACAAACTCCTTTCCGGCATCCCAGAGTTGGCGAAAGCCATTGCCACCCCTCTTCAAAACGTAGACAAAATAACCGTCATCTCGACAGGTGGGGAAAATTCAGGTATGCAAAAAGTAACCCGTGATATCACGGACATGATGGCACAAATGCCAGAAGTAATAGAGCAACTTACGGGAGTAAACATTGGTAATCTAATTGACTCATTGAAGGTACCCAATGGTAATGGAAATATTGTAAGTACAAGTGGCAACGATAAGGAACCTGAGAGAAAAACTGAACTGGCGTAGGCGTAACAATTATTGCTGTCGCGATTCTAATCTTGTTTGCTTTAGCGGTCATATTTTAAACAATACTCCACTGTTTAGTGCTGGTTTCTCGATTTTATAGTAAGGAAACAAGGCTGGAAGCATAATGCTTCCAGCTGTTTTTAGGTTGACTTGCTTTGAAATGATCAATCAGATTGGTTCAGGGTGATGGGCCGGTGCCATGTTTATCGAGAAAATTCACGAGAACTCACGAGAAGATATCTCAAAGCTTGTCAGAATACATTAACACTCATTATAATAAACGTAAAGGATTGTATCCATTATTTAGGCAGTACATTAAGATTTGCAAGGAATTTGAAGTTGACCCTATTAGGAGGAGGCACCACATGATTATTAAGGCTTACCGTAGTTTAAGTGAGAATGCCCTGAAGGAGGTTCTTAAACTAGAAAAGATTTGTAAAGAAAATGATCACCTTAAAGGAAGTGTGTTCTTAGATACGGCTTTAAACTTTAACCATGACTTGAAAAGCATCTTTCTCTTATATGAAAATAGCGAGTTAATAAGTATGTTGTCAATGTTTGTCCCGAAACAACACGAGGCTGAAATTTCCGCATTCACATTACCTAAGTGTAGGGGAAATGGATACTTTACAGCACTATTATCAAAAGCAGTGGAGGAACTAAGCAAATTTCACGTGCCAGATATTCTATTTGTCTGCGAATCTCAATCAAACGCAGGAAAGCAGGCGATCGAGGTCCTCAATGCAAAGTATGAGTATACTGAGTATTCAATGAGATTTAATAAGGATGGATATGTACATAGGGATGGGTATCGTCTAGTGCTTATCACCCCTGATTTACAGGACCTTGACAAAATTATTGATATAAGTATCAGGACGTTTGATGATAGTTACGAAGATTCAAAGAGTTGGGTTGTCAAGTGTTTCGAATCGCAAACACGGGAACAGTTCCTTGCAGTTTTAAACGAGGAAATTATTGGTATGGGGTCGATAAACATGGATGGAGATGTCATGTCAATATGTGGGCTAGGAATAGTGCCTGAATATAGAAATCAGGGCTACGGAAAAGAATTGCTACATCTAATCGTAGACAATTTATGGCAAAAAGGGAAAACTAAAATCGCCATCGATGTGAATAGCGCAAATGCCAATGCGCTAGGCCTTTATCTGAAATTCGGCTTTCAAATCGAGGTCGCCTATGAGTATTATCGAAAAAAAGTGGATGATGTCATGAAGCTCAAAAAATACTGAACTTGCCCAGGACCATGAATTGGAGCATTCTCCACCTGAAGTTTAGCTGAATTATCTAGTCAAAATGTATGATGCGCGAGACAGTACTAACATCTTATGGTATTAAGAGTTTGAAGAAATTAATAAAAGAAGGTAAGCATATGTCAAATCAGAAAGAGAAACCGGTTATCTTGTCAGAACAGGTTCAGACAACCCTCGTCAACCTAGAGCCCCTCACCCGAAAAGTTTTCTTGTCTCTCACTCCGCCTAGTCCACTGGATAATAGGGCAGATGTCGATCAACTGCGTCAATTACTAGAACGCAGCTACGACTTTGTCAAGGTGCCCCTGGCACTTATGCGCAAGATACCGAGCATATGCCGCGGCGCCCATTGGCAGGTCACAGCTACCCTAGCGGACATCGGCAACGGTTGGAATTTGATTGATCTAGAACCCGGTGATACCACCAAGGAACAATTCGGGTTGGCCATTGACATTGGCACGACAACGGTGGTCGTATACCTTGTCGATCTATGTGACGGTACAGTTCTTAGCCACACAGCCGACTATAACGATCAAATTATCCTAGGAGAGGACATTTTGAACCGAATTCGTCATGCTGCTGAACCAGGTGGTCTAGCCCGTCTGCAGAAAGCCGTTTTAGATACTCTAAATCGTTTGGTTAAGGTCCTTTGCCCGCTGCCGATCGAGATGGAGAAAATTACCGCCGCAGCCATTGGGGCTAATACAACCATGATCCATCTGTTGCTGGGGTTGGATCCAGCTTCTATTTGTCGAGATCCATATATTCCCATCGTGAACAATCCTGGCGTAATTCCTGCAGGAGAAATAGGACTTGACATTAATCCCCTAGCCCCTGTCTATTGTCTGCCTAGTATAGGAAGTTACCTTGGCGGAGACGTCATCGGCGGAATCCTCGTGAGTGGTATGCACAAACAGCCAGACGTCTCATTATTTGTGGACATCGGCACCAATGGTGAGATAGTAATGGGTAACGAAGACTGGCTTGTCGCATGTGCAGGAGCTGCTGGACCGGCTCTGGAGGGTGGTGTCACATCCTTTGGTATGCGGGCGGAACCGGGAGCTGTGGATCACGTTTCCATAGATCAGGAGACGGGCAAGGTACAGTATACAACTGTGGCTGATATGCCTGCCCGCGGCATCTGCGGCTCTGGACTGGTTGACACCTTGGCAGAGCTTTTCCTGGATGGTATCATTGATAGGAATGCCCATTTCCAGAAGGGGCGAAAGGCGTATGTAGTTGTCCCAGCAAAAGAGACCGCCTTGGGAGAAGACATTGTTGTTACGCAGATAGATATTAATAATTTTATGGCCACCAAAGGGGCGGTCAATGCTGCTACCGATCTATTAATGGAAAATGTCGGTTGCGCTTGGCAGGAAATGAGCCACTTTTACGCAGCCGGGGCGTTTGGCCAGTATCTGCCTATCGAATCAGCAGTTACGATTGGCCTATATCCTGACCTTCCTCGCTCAGCCATCGTGCGTTTGGGGAATAGTTCTGGTGAAGCAGCTCGTCAAGTTCTCTTATCTCGAACCAAACGTCTGGAAGCTGAAGCGATCGCCGCCAAGGTAACTTATTTCGAGCTAAATGCCAATACCACTTTCATGGAGAAATTTAGTGGCAGCAAATTTCTTCCTCATACGGACCTTGCCCGTTATCCCAGCGTCAAAAGACGCTTGAAATTCGGTGAGTAACCCTGGATGTTGCAGTGCAACCACTAGAACACTTGGTCTCCTGTTCTTAATTCAAGGAGCTGTGCAGATCTTGTTAAACCGGGCTTAACTATGGTACTCAGAATTAGGAACTGCAAAAGATAAATTGCTAAAGGTAAGCACATCGTTGAATTCAAGAAAGTTATAGCCAATTTTTTGGGCCTTTTCCATAAGGTCAGAGATAGGGGACGTTGTAAGGATCACATCCTTTGGTTGAATTAATTGGTCAATAAGGCCGAAGTGCTGAGGGTTGAAGCGGATAGCAATGTGGACGTCATTTTCCCAAGTTACTTGGAGAACATAGGCATCCTTATGTTCAGTTGCAAACCAGTTATAAGTATATCTCGACAGACCAGACTGCTTAATAGCTCTGACCTCTTCACAAAACTCTTTCACATAAACAATAAGTACTTCTCGACCGTTTTCAAGTTTGCCGAAGGCAGATTGTTCAGGTGTATAAGCCTGAGTAAACATCAAACTCCCCCTTTTAGGACTTTTGCTTGGGCTGAAACTATATCTTCGAATTTCCATCACTTACCTCGAATTTTGACATAGTTATTATAGACTATTTGTATTAGATATGAAAGAATTAATATGTTGAATACAATAGTAGAATGTAATTGAGAAGTGGAAAAAGCATCATTAAAATTTATAGTAACAGTCTAAATTTGCACGGAAGGAAGAGTTACGATGGATAATCCTTGTGGAACAACTAAGGCCAATGTCTTTGAGAGCACAGTGATAAACGGGACCCCAATTTATTTCGGTTCTGGAGTTAATCCTGTGAATTCCCCTGTTCAGTTTTTTGTTGCCTGGGGCAAGGAGGTTCTTGCCGGTGGTTTAATTCATACCTATAACAGTAAATCCCCAGAACAGGGTTCAGAATGGTTTGCTGATGAGGCGGAGGCGGAGGCCAAATATATCAAGATACAAAGGCTCTTGGCAGGCTGTTTGCTATAATCCAATACCATAATTGATGACAAAATTTGCCCTCGGTATCGAGGGCGAATTTTCTTTTAATAAAAGTATTTATTTTGACCAGAAGAAAGAGTATAATATAATTAGATGATTGTCTAAATATCTAATTATATCAATAAGGAGAGGAGAAACGTTTTATGCTTAATTTGCCATTCAAAGCACTTGCAGATCCAACTAGACGGAAGATTATTTTATTACTGAAAGCTTGTGATATGACGGCTGGTGATATTGCGGAACAATTTGATATGACTAAACCAAGTATATCTCACCATCTCAATGTCTTGAAACAAGCTTTGCTGGTGACGGATGAGCGAAAGGGACAAAACATCTATTATTCTCTGAATACTACAGTATTCCAAGAGGTAGTTAAATGGTTTTTTAACACAACTAATGTTAACGAAGGAGGACTGGAAGATGCCAAAGATAAGTAAAACCCTGAAGCAAGATTGGCTGATTTTAATTCTGATTCTTTTTGGGTTTGCTCTTGGAGCTTATTTCTATCCCTCACTACCAGACAAAGTACCTATCCATTGGAACGCGAGCGGAGAAATAAACGGGTATGGGAGTAAATTGTTTGGTGCGTTTGGAATGCCATTGATAAGTTTAGCAATGTATTTAATGTTTCTTGTACTTCCATATATAGATCCCCAAAAAAAGAACTATGCCTATTTTAAGTCAACTTACCAATTTCTGAAGTATTTAATAATTATATTTTTCCTTGGAATCGAAGTAATGACTCTTCTCATTGCCTCAGGGGTAATCATTAACAAACCAATCTTTATTCAAACCATGGTTTCCTTGCTCTTTATCCTAATCGGAAATGTGATGGGTAGATTTAAGCATAATTATTTTGTAGGGATAAAGACACCCTGGACGTTAGCCAATGAAGAAGTGTGGAGGAAAACCCACAGACTGGCTGCTCCACTATGGGTATTAGGCGGTATTATTAATATATTACTAGCCTTTACGGGAACAAACTTTAACGGCATCGGGTTCATGGTTATTGTGGCTGTGATTTCAATTATACCAATCGGTTATTCGTATATTGCCTACCAGCAAATTGTTAAAAAATAGAGATTAGGCGAGCAGACCTAAGCATGATTTGATGATTATCATGGAAGAGCATCTGCGTTCAAAAACGCAGATGCCAGAATATGCCGATAAATACCTGATATTGTTACCACCGATGACGTCCCCACCAACGATAAGGGACGATGATTATTACACCGGGATGACGGCGCCAATACCGTCTATAATGCCTACGAGACCATCCATCCATAACTATCACTCCTCTATAAGACAAATTTGTTGTGATTGGAATTTTTAGTTGAATTTTTATATTACCATTATATGGAAAATATAATATGTCTGGTTCCACAGCCCAGCCTCTTTTCAATTCGAGGTGCATCCTGTCTTCTTGTTCAAGAGCCAATCTAAGATTAAGTACAACTAACGAAATAGGCCGTATGCAAATAATGCAAACGGCCTATTTTTGAGTACTATATATTAAAAACTTTACTTAAATCAATGATAAGATCAGGAAAAATTGACACTGTTACATTATCAGTTTCGGTATACAGCTCAGTCCTTCCATATCTGTTGTTATCCTGTAAAACGAAGACACTTACAAGCTTTGTATCGGGCTCTACTATCCAATATTCCTTAACGCCGACTTTTTCATAAGCGTTAAACTTTAACAGCCTATCATTTCTCACAGTAGAGGGTGACAATATTTCGATAACCAGGCTAGGGACGCCATAATAACCAGTCCCTTGTAATCTGCTTTTATCACAAATTACTAATAGATCTGGCTGATAAACATTCGTAACATCTTCATCTATTTCTTCAACTTCAGGCAATCGTAAATCAAAGGGTGCAGCAAACACATGACATTGACTATTGCGCAAGTACCCTCCAAATTGCAACATTAATTCTCTAGATATGCTTTGATGCTGCCAAGTTGGAGCTGATTGCATATAGGGTATTCCATCAATAATTTCCCAGCGTTCATCGTTTGGAAATTTCAGATAGTCAGAAAATGTATATTTCTTTTCTTCCTTAGATAATGGCATTTGGCTTCCCCCTTATTCTCGTATTATACCAAATACTTACACGGATTACATCTCGTTTTTCAGCCTATATGCACACCCACCCATAAATGTACAGTTTACAATAAATAGATTTATGTATATAATAATCATAGTACATTACGACACTAATGTACTAACCCTGGTGGGTGCTTGGGAGTGATGATTGTGATATTAAATACCGATAGTATGAAACCGATCTATGTACAGATTGCCGAATGGCTTGAGGGAGAAATACTTTATGAAAACATCAAAGAAGAGGAACGTATTTATTCGCAATATCAGCTTGCAGAAATGTTCACGATAAATCCTGCTACAGCTGCTAAGGGGCTAAATGTTTTAGCGGACGAGTCCATTGTTTATAAAAAACGTGGACTTGGCATGTTTGTGTCCCAGAATGCTAAGCAGTTTATTCTAACAAAGCGCAGAAGTCAGGTATTAGGGCAAATGATAAAAGAGTTAGTGATAGAAGCAAACCGGTTAGAGGTAAGTGAGAGTGAGCTTAGTAGGATGATCCAACAGGCAAGACAAGAAAACGAGGAGGAGCAGTTATGAGTGTGATTCAATGTGAAGGTCTGACAAAGTCCTACGGCAAGATCAAAGCAATAGATCATTTATCCATTGAAATAAAAGAAAACAAGATTACGGGTCTAATCGGTAGAAATGGTTCAGGGAAAACAACGTTGCTTAAGATGATTGCTGGGTATTTAAAGCCTACAAGTGGGGAACTCAAGGTTTTTTCAGAAAAACCATTTAATAGCTTAGATGTTTCTGCAAATTCTATTTTTGTAGATGACACAATGGCATTTCCAGATTCGTTGACACTTATCGATATATTATCGGAAGTGGCCGCCTTTTATGCTAATTGGAATAGTAGCCTTGCCAGAGGTTTATTTGACTATTTTTCATTTAACCCGCACCAACCACACAGTAATTTATCAAAAGGCTCAAAAAGTACCTTCAATAGCATTCTTGGTATCGCTTCACGGTGTCCACTTACGATATTTGATGAGCCAACAACCGGCATGGACTCTGCAGTGAGAAAGGACTTTTACAGGGCATTGCTTAAAGACTATCTTGAATACCCCCGAACCATCCTCCTTTCAAGTCATTTGTTAAGTGAACTTGAGGAAATATTAGAGGATATTCTTTTGATCAATCACGGAACAAAGCTGTTACATCTCCCAGTCATGGAATTAAAGGAATTGGCCGTTGGGCTAAGAGGAAATACCCAAGCCGTGTTTAGTTTTGTAGAAGGCAAGGAAATCATCTATCAAGAAGAATTTGCGAAAGGCAGCTTATACGTTGTCATAAGAAGGGAGTTAATACAACAACAGCTTGAACAAATAAGACAAAGTGGCCTAGAAATATTCCCCGTTTCAACGGACGATCTGTGTGTTTATTTAACGGCAAAAACAAAAGGAGGTATTGATGATGTCTTCAAACGAGGTTAACCTTCTGTCAATTTCGTTAAAGCAATATTTTTACAAGCTTAAAGCCAATACAGGCTTACTCAATAGGCTTATTATCACGCAGATGCTTGCACTGTTTTTTTCTTTAGTTGGAGCGAATGGTATGATGTCCTCCGGTAATGGAACGGTTTCAGTGTCTGTAAGAACTTATTCGGCTAGTATTGCTATAGTATTTTCGATTTTATGGATAACGACTGTTGCCATATTGCTAACTACAAAGCAGTATAAAAAAATGGAAATGACCCTTGTAGGGAACAGGATGTCAGGCAATCTTTCAGACGTAGTACTTTTGATGACTGCCAGTGTTTTTGCGGGTATAACATCATCACTTGTTGGTGTACTTCTTAGGGTTATTATGTACTTCACGTTTGACAGATCAAAAATGGTTTTTGACGGGTTTTCGTTAACCGTTTCCGATCTTTTGCTCGGCATGGTCGTCGCAATATTATATATGGGCTTAGTTTCTGCGATGGGCTATTTAGTAGGGATGTTGGCTCAAGATAATATAGCTTTTCTAGTTCTTATTCCGATCGCAATTTTTGGATCATTCCGAGTATATAACAATTATTTTTTTGCCCAGTCTATTTACAGGTTTTACGTTGAAGACGTTTCGTTGGCCTTGTTTGCACTGAAAGTCATCATTACAATGATCATTATATTTGGAGTTAGTATGCCGCTTTCCAACAGAATGGAGGTCGGAAAATGAATTTATCACCTATGAATTTCATACTACTTCCGCTCATGTTATTGCTCATTGTCATAGTTATTAAGTTCGTCGGTCCGATCATAAGAACTAGAGTTAGTGGGGTGATGACCTGGAAAAGGAGTTTTATCTTCGCGGGTATATATCTTGGGGTTTTAATCCTGCTGGTTCCAGTGTTATCTATGTTGCCGGACAAAGACTATATTAAGCTGATTGACAATAGGGTTGAAGCATTCGGATTATCTCATACCAATATTGACAATTTTGATTTTCTCAATCATTTACCGACTGAAGGAAGTTTGAAGAAACAACAGGGGATTTACAAAATTAGTAGCCATACCTTCAAGATAGATACAAACAAATTATCATTTATATTTTATGAACCGAATCTTAATGGGAATTATCGCATTTACGTCAAACGAAAGGACGTTGATGATGGGGAAATTGGAGTATCTACTTATGCAACAACCCAATTAGTGGGAGGCATTGATTTTACAAAGCTAATTTTACCCCCTGCGGTTTCATTTCAAAAGGGGACGTTGTCTTTTAGGGCACCTAGTCGCCAGACGTTGGACTTTAAACAATTTAAAAATGACTTCACTGTAGATCAATTCAAACTCCAAAATTATGGTAATTTAGTGGGGATGTCAGCAAGTTTTGGTTCTCAGATCATATACATACGTGTTCCCAAAAGCATGGAAATAAATAAAGGAATGTACAGTGATCAGATTCAAATGATCAGTGGTACGTAAGAGGACTTCATCAAAAGCTGTACCGGACGAAATTCGTCAACGGTGCAGCTTTTTTTGTTCATTGTGCCAATAGATTGTCCGACCTAAGATTTGTTACAATGAGGTAGTATTGCAATTGGAATGTTGCAGCAGAGTTAGTTTATATGGGCAAATAGGGAAGGGGCGGGTGTTATTGGCAAGGTTACTTTTTAAGAACGTCGTCAAAAAATACGATAAAACTACAGTGGTCTACGATTTTAATTTGGAGATTCACGATAAGGAATTTTTGGTGTTAGTCGGCCCTTCCGGCTGTGGGAAAACGACGACTCTCCGGATGATTGCTGGGCTAGAGGAAACAACCAGCGGAGAAATTTATATCGGAGACCAATTGATCAACAATGTTGCACCCAAAGATCGAGATATCGCCATGGTCTTCCAAAGCTATGCTCTTTATCCTCATATGAGTGTATACGAGAATATGGCTTTTGGCTTAAAGCTGCGTAAACGGCCCAAGGATGATATCGATCGGAGAGTGAAAGAAGCGGCTACAATTCTGGACATCGAACATCTTTTAGACCGTAAGCCGAAAGCATTATCTGGCGGGCAAAGACAAAGGGTGGCTTTAGGCCGGGCAATTGTTCGGGAACCTAAAGTTTTTTTGATGGATGAACCGCTGTCAAATTTAGATGCTAAGCTAAGGGTGCAAATGAGGGCTGAGATTTCCAAGCTTCGGCACCGTTTACAGACAACTGTGGTTTATGTAACTCATGATCAAACTGAGGCAATGACTATGGGTGATCGGATTGTTGTCATGAAAGATGGATTTATCCAGCAAGTGGATACCCCAATGAACTTGTATAATCATCCGTGCAATATGTTTGTTGCTGGATTCATCGGATCGCCAGCCATGAATTTTTTACGGGCAACACTGATTGAAGATAATGGTCAACTCTGGTTCGTGAATAAGGAGCTTCGTCTTGCACCGTTTGCCGAACGTCGAGAGGCCTTGACCCCATATCTGGGGAAGGAAATCATCATAGGGATTCGCCCGGAGTCCATTAATGACGATAGTTCGTATTTAGAGGAACATCCGGAGTGGACGATGAACGTGCATGTGGATGTCGTCGAACCCTTGGGAGCGGAAAACTACATCCATTTTACAGTCAACGGCGAAAACTTTATTGCCAGAGTAGAAGCAACGAGCCAATCAAAACCACTTCATATTCATAAAGTGGCCTTTGATATGAGTAACGCCCGCTATTTTGATGTGGAAACCCAAGAAGTAATCCATCGACCGGGCTATAAAGCCTCTTATTAAGTTATTCATACTTCATTGTGTATTGGGTTACATGTATATAAAGTGATAGAATACAAGTAGCAGTAGCCATAAGTTAGACAGGTAAAAGGAAAGAAAAGTTATGATGAAATATAACATGCTCCAAAATGACGAAAGTCAACAAGAAAAAGCACAGGAGTTAGCTCGGCGTCTTTCCGACGCCACGGGTTTACGCTTTTGGGTTGGTTCGGAGTGCCTATCCGCATATGATAATTCTTTGAAGTGCGAAATTTCTGGAAAGCGAATCCCCCTCAAAGTTCAGGTTGGGGATGCAATTGTCGATTTAGTGTATGTTTGTCCAGGGAACGTAGATTCAGGAGCTTTGACAGCCCGCCTTTTACAGGCTTTGGCTAATGAATTTTACGACGGACTAGCAGACAGAGAACAAGATGTTCGACTTGAATCTTGGACCTGGGAAAAACTTCTAGAAACAGCGCTTGCGGAACAATGGGATCAGGTCACCTTCTCAGCCAAGGCCGCCTCTTGTCAGTTAACGGGTCTATCTCAAGGCTTTCCTGTACTTGTGCATTGTTCAACATGGAGTCCTGAGGTGGTCGTGGTGCTAGAGAACCTTTTCCCTCAGGCACCCGTTCGCTGGGTTCTAAAGTCCGATATGTTTCTCTATGTTCCGCTTGACCGAAGTGAGGGTGGGCTAGTGGAACAAAAAGCCTACGGAGATGCTTTGATTGAGCAAATTCACGCCTTACTAGCAGACGAGTTGGGTATCTTGGCAACGGTCTTTGTGGGCGAAGTGATCGAAGAGGATATATGGGCAGGCTTTTTAGAGGTGCGGAAATTAACCGAGCTACACCGTCGCTTTTTTATCGAAACACTTGGCTTAGCGGCATGGAATGTGGGTATAGCGTCGCTATTCTTGGAGACAAGGTCAATTGTCGGGCAAGACTATATCAGGAGAGCTTTGGGAAACTTAAACAAAGAATTGCTTGAAACTTTAAGGATTTTCTTAGAAAAAGATATGAGTATTACAGACTCAGCTCGGACCTTATTTATTCATAGAAATACGTTAACGTATCGGCTGGATCGAATCACTGAATTAACAGGATATAATCCTCGACGTTTAAATGGGGCTGTCCATTTGTATATGGCCCTGTGGTTAAGTAGCCATACCAATTAAAATGGGGGAAAAGCATGGATGAAAATCTTTTACAAGGTTGTCTTGTGCGTATTAGGGGGATACTACCTTCCTTGAAGTCCGCGGAAGAGTAAAAACCTTAGGTGAGTGCACGAGCCTAGTTCGGAAAAAAAAGGTGGTTTACCCTAACCAAAAACAAGCGATTTTCTACGAAGGTCAGTATAGTGATTATCTGCGAATTTATGACAGACTTTATAAGTGAGAAGTACAATTGCCTATCAATTAACTATTGAATATTAACAGAAACAGGGCTGGATGCATTCAGCCCTGTTTCTGAGTTCAGTTATATTTTTTAATAAATAACTCTTCATGCAGTATGCCTGGTTGGTGTTTCTATTATGTTATGGGCTCCACATCATTATGATGTTTGTCCTCGAAGAGCAATTTGGTATAGATTTGGAAGTTATTTTGAAGGAACATATTGCAAAATTACAAAACTGAAGGGATATTGCGATTAGGATTGTTTACTAACCTATCGTCCAATAAAATCTTGGGCAAATATTTTTCCATATGTTGGACTAGCAGTAATCCCGATGCCAACATAATTGAAAGACGAATTAAGGATATTCTCTTTGTGGCTGGGGCTGTTCATGAGGGCTTCATGTGCCCCATCGACTGACGAGTTTCCGGCGATATTTTCACCTGCTGTTGTATAACTAATCCCAAATGTTTTCATCATATCAAAAGGAGAACCATAAGTAGGTGAAGTATGGCTGAAGTAAGATTTTGCAACCATCTCATCTGATTTAACTTGGGCCATCTTCTGTAGTTGAGAATCAATTTTAAGTGGTGCTACCCCTACTTTGGAGCGTTCTTGGTTAATCAGGTCTAGCATATGCTGTTGATCAGCTGTGAGCTGGACTTTTGAAGGGGCAGGAGTGGGAGTTGATGGAGGATAGTAGGGTTTGGCAAGGCTTCCGGAGATTGAACCCACGACATCATTTTGCAAATGAACAACCCACCATCCTCCGAGTTTACCTATACAATCAACAATCTGACCTTTGTACACCAAACCAACCTTAAGAAAACTAGTGCCTGGGCCTGACCTTACATTCGCCGCGCTGGCAGTAATGGAAATCTGCGCCGGTACATTAGTACGGCTAAATTGGGTTTGAGCGTTAACCAGAACCGGAGAACTTGTCATTATAAAAATGGTTACGAAAAGGATTTGGGCGATATATTTATGTTGTTTCATGATATTTCTCCCTTGCGCGCAAATTTTGAGTTTCAGTTAGTAGTCTGACGGAATCTGCTTGTAATTAACCCCGTTAAATTTTAGGAAGTTACGTAAGCCAGATGATCGCACAACAAACGAACGATTTGTGTTTTGTGTGCGCCAAATCACAGAAAGGTTGATGAGAGCTTGGTATAATTCGAGATAGAAATTCAGAAACTATTCAGACAGCTGGAGAAAGGAGCAAATTCAATGCTTCCAGGTCAAGCTTTAGCTACAGCTATGGGTATCTTACCGCATACAAATTTACCAGATGCTCAGAAGTTAGCACTCAGTTTAGATATTCCTTTCTGGCCCCAACTACCTCACTTTCGATTCAAGGAAGATATGTATGCTCAATTTGCAGAACATTTTCCAGGAATTATTGTTGACGAAGTGAAGAAAAGTCTCTCTTTCTCACACGAACGCTTTGCACAGGAAATTGATGAATATCTTGAACAAAGTGTCATTCCAGACCACTTTGCCTTGTCAGTAGAGTCTTCAGCAGCGTTTAGTGGATTTTTGGCGACAAACCTTTCCTCTTACAAATTGATTCATGGGCAGACTGTTGGCCCCATCAGTTTTGGTCTTAAAATATGTGATGAAGAACGTAAACCCATGATTTATAATGATTTTGTCCGGGAAATTTTATATGACTTTCTCCAGCATAAGATAACGTGGCAATATGACCAATTAAAACAAGTTCATCCGGACCCCTTTGTTTGGTTAGATGAACCAGGACTAGAAATGATTTTTAACTCGCTTAGTGCTTACACTTATGAAGTAGCTCAAGTGGAATACGGGACTTTCTTGGCTAAACTGCCCGGCCCAAAGGGGGTCCATCTATGTGGTAATCCAGATTGGTCTTTTCTCTTAAATGCAAACCTTGATATCCTCTCAGTGGATGCATTCAGTTGGGGACATATCCTGGTGCGTTATGTTGATGAGGTTAAAGAGTTTTTAAGACGTGGGGGTATTATAGCCTGGGGAATTATCCCCACCTTGACTAGCGAATTAAGTTCTGAGACTGCTGATTCGCTTACGGATCGTCTGCTTCAATTATGGAAGTTTCTCAATAAACATGGGCTGGATGATGATGTAATATTTGACCGGTCTTGGTTAGCCCCATCCCGTTGCTGCCTTATTAATGCGGATGGAACAACGAGCATAGATCACTCTTTCGCACTGCTAAGAGATATATCCTTAAATCTTCGATCGCGTTAATTATTTAGCAATCCATTCCCGATAGAAGGAAATTAGCGGCGATGCGCGAATAAAGTTAAGATTATGTTTTCATAATATTTCAAAAGTTATTTAAAAGTAAAACAAATTAAATTTATGGAGGTTTATAGTGATGGACAGGAACAACGAAATTTCATGTACAGAATGCATTTATTGTGGTACAACTGAAAATGTTTTCTCCTTCTGTAAAACTAAGCAAACAGAGGAAGGAAATAAAAAGGTCTGCTATTGCACCTGTACTAGCTGCGCCGAGCATGTTGAGAAAAACCTGAGCCCCGAGGTTCCTTGTGAAACCTGTGAAATATGTGGCAAAGCAACGGACGTCTTTGCTTTTTGTTCTAACGCTCCCACTGAGGAGGGGCAAGTAGAAAAAGTATGTTACTGCGTTTGTCCAGATTGCGTAGCTAACTTGCAAGATAAAGTTTTCGACTATTATGATGAAGCATTAGCGCAAGGGTACGAACCTGAAAAAACGGTAGAGAAGAAATAAGCTTGAATCGGAGTTAAGTACCTAAACAAGGCTGGAAGCATTGCTTCCAGCCTCGTTTAGGTACTAGTCAGAAAATATAATTTTTTGGAAGGTCCCTTCACGCCATCCTTGGCTACAGGGACACTCGGCCATCCTTGGCCAGCGGTTCCTTCTCGCCATCCTTGGCTACAGGGACACTCATGGTCAGCCTGTAGGTTTGGCGCCAACCAAGTTTTCTTTATAGGATCATTAAAATTTCTCTCATGAGAGTGGAGGAATTCACGCGGATTTTATCGAATGATGAAGAAATAGGAATAGAATAATTTAACAATATGATTATACAGTAGAATGACACTATGAATATCAACGGTGTAAATTATTAACTGGAGAAGGGTGAGAGCAGATGACCTATCTGATGAGTAGTATCGCTTTAGGAATTGTAGTATTATTTGGTTATTGGTCAGGAAGCCGTCGCACCAAGTCACAGAAGAGCAAAAAAACTAACGTACCCGAAGTTTATCCTTTATCGAAATCTAAGGGACAGACCAAACTACGTCGGATTAAATAATGTTTGCACCAATGGGTATATTATTTGGAAAGGTAAGCTAAAACGGGTTAGTGAAAATGGAAAACACGTTAATCTTAAATAAGCTGATTATTTTAGGCTATTATATTTCAGTGTACGCGGGTAATGGAATGCGTAACACGACTGCAGTTGAGCCTTTGCGTTAACGTTTTTCCTTGTTGCGGCCTATAGGTTCGGCAGGAATGATAGTGTCAAAACGTTTATATAGAAAATCACGTAAAAAGAGAAGATACCCTGTTTAATGATTTTCTGTCCCAACGATCATCAAGGATGGACTTTCAGCAAGATCAAAATCAACGGGGGGATGAAGAAGTTCATCCCCCTGATAGCCTTGGACATATTTTTAACAATGGGCCCACACCAACAGGTTTACGCTATTGCATCAATTCTGCCGCACTGCATTTTATTCCCATAGAGGACCTCGAAAACGAGGGTTATGGAGAATATGTCAGGTTATTCAATTAAGAACTAACAAACCTCCCTGGTTAGTTCCGGGAGGTTTGTTATGGGAGTCTACCAATTGTTGCGTGGAGCCGGATGGAAGCAATCTCGACAATACACCGGCTTTTCACCGGATGGTCGGAAAGGTACTGTCGTTTCTTTCCCGCAGTTAGCGCAGGTGGCGGGAAACATCTCTCTTTCTTGACGGTTGGTATTATATCCGCCTGAAGCCCTCGTTTGAGCCTTTCGAGCTGCTCGGCACGAAGGGCATCTCCCTGGTTCATTGGTAAACCCCTTTTCTGCAAAGAACTCTTGTTCGGAAGCTGAGAAAACAAATTCTTGTCCACAGTCCCTACATGTCAAAACCTTATCCTCTAACATTAAAAAACACCTCCGTTAAGTATTATTTGTCGTAGTAGAAGAAGTATTCAACAGACGAGAACGCAAAATTTACCACTGATTTGAATTATCGTTAGTGAGTAAGCTGAGGTGTTTCCGATTATTGATTTCAACGGGATTTGTTTCTTAAACGTTATAATATTATTGAACAGGGTGCTTATTCATTCTTCTTTGAAAGTACAGAAATATAGGGAAGGGAATGACGATCCAACCAAAGCTCTTGATCAGGCTATTAATTGCTCTCTGCACATTATTGGATCTATCATCAATAACTATTTGATCATATTGACGCTTCAGTTCCGCATCACTTAAAGTATGGGCTGACGTTACGGGGGTAGAAGGGGCGACCTCACCTTTATATTGAGTAGGCTGCATCTTATATTGTTCAAAACTCGTATAATAAGGAGGCGGAGAAACAATGTCTGCCACAGCCATAAAAGCAGCGACAGTACCGCCAATCGTCATCATTAAAGTGGCGAACAAAATCAAGTAAACATAGACAGTTTTAATCATTTCATTACCCCTTTCCAAAGATTCTTCGCGACCTTTTTTGACTCCTATGACACTTGCGATGATCAAAACGATAAGAACTATAGGGACGATACCCACAAGAATACTCGTTACTATGATGACCACCTCACTTTAGTAGTATTAACTATGTTTAGTTGTTTATCTCAACTTTCGAAGAGCTAAAATTGAGTTTATACCTACAGATACAACATTGTGTTCGGGCTAGTCACGATTATTAGATCCAAACTATGGTAAGTAAAGCTGACATAAAACTATTAGTGGTATATACCATATTTCAAGACCTCAATATATTCCTTATATTCCTCCATGATTTTATCTGCATCATCTAACAATTCCAGCTCTCGACCTTTATACTGCTTGGTGTATTTTTCTTGTAAAGTTTCTAATAATAGTATCACGATTTCTATTACTTTCTTAGGGTTTGCACTTTCTCGAAACTTTGTTGAATCGATATCTTTAAAGATTGAAGGCATAAATTCGTTGGATAGTTGTGTGTACCTGTCTTTGATCTCGGAGCGAATATCCTCTGGAGTATTCATAAAGGCATGTACAATTAGCTTGCTGATACTAGGGTTAGCATGAGAAATTTTGAGTTTAATCATTCCAAATTCTATGATCCGCTCGAAAATATCATCCGATTTTTGTAAAGGATATTTTCTGTATTCCGATATTAGGAACTGGATACAATACTCAACAGTATATAAAAAGAGGCTTTTTTTATTGCCGAAATAGTGGAATAGGATTCCCTTTGAAACATTAGCGTTCTTGATTATGACGTTGGTGGAAGCTCTTTCATACCCTTTGTCGGCAAACTCGAGGATACACGCCTCCAAAATTCTCTGTTTTTTATCCTCAATTAGATTTTTGAAATTATGGTACAAATTTGTCCTCTCCTTGTACTAGTCAGAAAGTATGAACTATTCTTCTTATTATAAACTAGATACGTCCCAGATGTTATCGCAGCGATGGCCAAAACAATGATGATGAGGTAAACGCCTTCGATGCGTTTGTGTTTTCATACATTTAAATCCCTTTTTCTGTAAAATACGTAGGTCGCACTAAGAAGCACTGCAATAATCGAAATCGACAAAATTACAAAAACAGGTTCAAACCCAACGTTGGAGATTATATTTTTTGCTTCAAAGTATTTAAAAGGGGTAAGGTACTTCAATCCTTCTAGGTTACTATTCAGATCAATGGCATTATACAGGACGAACGTAGCCAGTAGTATTCCCATAGCCGCTGAGGAGGCACTCTTTGGATTTTTACTTACAGCTGCTAAACACGTACCCAAAAACATAAATATCAACTGCAAAACAAACATTCCCATCATTAAGTTTACGATAACCCATGTCATCGGTTCGCCCTTACTGTATTTCCCAGCGATAACTAGTGATGAGCTCAAGGTAACTATATTCAATATAAAAATGTTTGAAAACGCTGCTAATAGCTTTGCCGTGATAATCTCCCGTCTTGAAATTGGTTTTACATATAAGAATTCAGAGGTCTTATCCCGTTCTTCCTTCGAAATAATATCTGCTCCCAGCATTGATGCATGAATAGTCGCTATTAAAACTAAATATAAAAAAATCATGCCATAATACCCGCTGAGTTTTGATAGATCAAAAGAACCAGTACCCAATAAAGCTTGTAAGGATTTGGGCATTTTCGACATCAGATCATTCAAAGATTGACCATTGGATGATGTGGCTGCATATTTACTCATCTGACTGATAATCATTAGGACTATTCCAACACACCATATTATAAGCGATTTTCTATGGGCCTTCATTTCCCTGATAAATATATTCATTGATTAAAAACCCCTTTAACTCTTTAATTAAACAGCATGAATATCTTTTTTAGAATATATTATATAGCTGAGGGTAATTGTAGTAACAATAAACAATAGTTCTATCATGATATAGGGAGTTTCGTAAGCTGAGTTTTTAATAATATACATTAAGTCATAATATTTAAAAGGAGTTATAAAACGGGATGTTGTATCCCCTATAGATGAGCTAAGCATGCTTACAATAAAAAAACTGAATACTGTACCCATTGAAATTGGAAGCACAGATTTGATTTTAGGAACTATTACAGAAACAATAATCCCAAGTGACATAAACATAAGTTGAACAAAAAATACTGTGATAGAAAGCATAAAGAATAATTTATAGTTAATAGGTTCTGCTTGAACTGCCGACGCCATGAGACTGGCGGCAATTATATAAATTACATTAGTCATTACTAATGAAGTTAATACGGCGAATAGTTTAGCTGTCATTATTTGCGAACGACTAACAGGTTTTGTTAAAAGAAAATCTGCTGTTTTATCACGGGCTTCTTTAGAAATAATTGAGGTGCCTAAATTCATGGCTTGAATTGATCCGCATAACAACACATAGGTTAATGTAGCGGAATAAAAGCCTAATAGAGAGAAGAAGCTATCCAACGAAAATCCCAAAGCTTTTATTACTGCTGCAGGATAATTGTCAAGTATTTTTTTAAAATCTGCAGCATCCTTTGCAATAGCCGGATACATTGATAAAAATAGAATAACCAATGTAGTCAGTGAACACGTCCAAATAATTGTCGATTTTCTATAAGCCCTCAATTCATGTAGAAACATATTCATGACCATTAGCCCTCCTTTGCATAATAATGAATAAAGATTTCTTCAAGGTCGGGCTCCTCTATCCAAACATTAGATATTTCCATATCTGAAATCTTTTTCATGATCAAATTAAGGTTCCCTTTAAACAAAAAGCTTATGATATTGTCTTTTGCCTCTAAATTACTGACACCGCTAATATTAAAGTAATCTTTGTCCACCGTTGATTTCATTTCCACCTTAATTTTTTTGTAGTTGTTTTCTTCTAACGTGCTAATCTTTTCAACGGTTATAATTTTTCCTTCCTTGATAATAGCAACACGATTACACATTTTCTGAACCTCACTTAGAATATGGGATGAGAATAGGATTGCTGCACCCTTTTTATTCTCATCTTTCAATAAATCAAAGAATTTTTGTTGCATAAGTGGGTCTAGACCGCTGGTGGGCTCATCAAGTATTATCAATTTCGGTTCATGAAGCAGACCTTGGACAATACCGACTTTCTTTTTATTACCGAAGGATAAATCATCAATTTTTTTCTTAAGATCAAGCTCCATTATTTCAGATAACTCGTTTATTCTTTTACTACAGTCTTTTCTATAAAAACTGGCCGAATACTTCAAGAGATCAATAACCCTCATGTTATCGTAATAAAACACTTCTGATGGTAAATATCCTATTTCCTTTGCTATTTCGGGAGCAAACTTGATACAGTCCTTGCCAAAAATTTTAGCGCCTCCGCTGGTCGGATAAATTAATGCCAGAAGAGTCCTAATTGTAGTAGATTTTCCTGCTCCATTTGGGCCTATGAATCCAAAGATTTCACCATCTTCGACATTAAAACTTACATCTGTTATTCCTCTCGCTGTACCATAAGTTTTGGTAAGATTTTTGATTTCAATACTATTCACTTTTTTTTACCCCCTTCAATTTTGCAGTTACTGTAAATATGCGACTAATCTTATCCGTTTAACTCTGTTAGTTGATAAATTTAAAAGTTGACCACCCTGAGCTGTTGATTGACCATGTGGTCGATTATATTATACTGTTTTTTGACCACGTGGTCAAGAAACTCGTGATTATTAGGTTCCAAGTATGGTTAGGTAAGTAGCGAGAGAAAATTAAGCAGTTGTGGACACAGATAGATTATATATACTCCTTTTGGATAAATTAATTACGTCTTATTTTTTTCTGTTTTATATCATTTCCAGCATTGAGTTGTGATATAATAATCTAGTTTGGGCGCGTTCTTCATATAAGAGGTAGTTAACAGTTACAAAGCGAACTGCTTTTGGGTATTAAGAAAATTACTGGCAAATAGCATAGCGATGATCGCTTAAAGAAAACTTGGCAAGCGCCAAGCCTTCAGTCGCCTGCGGTATCCTTAATTGCAATTATGCTTCCAGAAAGTATAAAGAAAGCCGTGGAGGAAAAAGGGATTGAACACATTAGGAAAAATGATGACACCATCTCGAATTTTAGTTTTGGGATTTGCTTTAGTTATTCTGTTTGGGGCGTTATTACTGACTTTACCTCAAGCAACTCAAGATGGATTGGGCTTACCTTTTTTGAATGCTTCCTTTACAGCAACCTCTGCAGTTTGTGTTACAGGGTTAGTGGTTGTGGATACAGCGACGACATTTACGCTCTTTGGGCAATGGGTCATTCTTTTTTTGATTCAAGTGGGTGGACTAGGTTTTATGACTTTTGCCACCATGTTTGCCATGATTTTAGGAAAAAGAATTACCTACAAGGAACGATTGTTGTTGCAAGAGGCGCTAAACCAAGTTTCAGTCGAAGGTATCGTTCGATTAGCTAAGTCTGTCCTGCAGATTTCCTTTGCTATTGAAGCGCTTGGCGCCCTCATTCTAACCTTACGCTGGCATTCCGATTTTGGTTGGAGTAAAGCGCTTTATTATGGGGTCTTTCATTCTATTTCAGCTTTTAATAACGCGGGTTTTGATCTCTTCGGTAATTTTTCAAGTCTTACTGCTTTCGTCGGAGATCCCGTCATTAATATTACCATAATGCTTTTGATTATTTGCGGAGGATTGGGCTTTATTGTTTTGTCGGATCTACTGACACCCCGGAAAAAGTTTAGACTTCATACGAAAATAGTTCTACAGGTCTCCGGAGCCCTGATCTTATTAGGTGCAGTGTTTATTTTCATCATGGAATTCACAAATCCCAAGACCTTAGGGCCACTTCCTTTAGGAACAAAGGTTCTGGCAGCCTTTTTTCAAGCGGTTTCTCCTCGAACTGCAGGATTTAACACCATCAATATAGCGGGGATGTATGACACAACGTTGCTCTCTATGATTGTGCTCATGTTTATTGGAGCTTCCCCCGGGTCAACGGGCGGAGGAATTAAAACAACGACATTTATATCGATAATTTTATCTGTATTGAGTACCTATCGAAGTGATCCTCATGTTGCCTTAGATGGGCGGACCATACCTAAGGACGTTATTCAGAAAGCTTGGGCAATTACGACTTCAGCTGCATTATTGATCTTTTTAATGATATCGATACTTTCACACACTGAAAAGGCCAATTTACTCACTGTGCTTTTCGAGGTAACGTCGGCCTTTGGGACGGTAGGTCTTTCATTAGGAATCACGCCCACTCTTTCCGTTGTAGGTAAAATGGCTATTATCTTAACGATGTTTATAGGGCGGGTGGGACCGTTAACCTTGGCATTTGTACTTTCCCAGAAAAAAAATAAACATGTAGCCCTCATTAAATATCCGGATGAACGAATTATGATTGGTTAGGAGGAGAAATTAGTGCGCAAACAATTTGTGGTTATTGGATTAGGACGATTCGGAACGAGTGTCGCCAAAACCCTCAGTACATTAGGCCATGATGTATTAGCGATGGATAAAAACGAACATGCCGTTCAGGTCATAATGCAGAGTGTAACCCAAGCGGTACAGGCCGATGCGCGAGATGAGGATACGCTGCGGGCTTTAGGGGTGCGGAATTTTGATGTAGCTATAGTAGCGATCGGGGATGATCTCGAAGCAAATATACTGATCACCTTGATGCTCAAAGAAATGGGAATTCCTTATGTTGTCACTAAGGCTCAATCCGCCCTACATGGGAAAGTGCTGGAGAAAATTGGTGCAGATAAAATTATTTACCCGGAACAAGATATGGGAGTTCGTCTGGCCAATAACTTAGTTAGATCGAATGTCATGGATTTTATAGAATTGTCACTAGATTACAGCATTTTTGAGATAATTGCGTCATCTCGATTTGTTAATAAAACACTTGGAGAATTAAATTTAAGGGCAGTTTATGGAATCAACGTGGTGGCGATTAAAAAAGGCGCAGATCAGATAGTTATTGCGCCAGGGGCAAACGCAGTCGTTGATGAAAAGGATATTTTAGTTGTTGTCTGTAATAAAAAAGCTCTTACTAAGTTACCAGACTAATATATAAGGAAACTTAGTAAGAACTTCAAATCAAGAGTGAGGCTACCCCATATAAAACCGTTGTTATTCCGGCGCGATTAACGACGGTTTTTACTTTGAACTAGCAGAGATTGGGTTGGACAAGGTAACTGAGTAGCTATTTGTTATATTATCCCCAGATAGGAAAAGATATATAATATAGGAGGAATTCTGTTCGAATTTCTAGAATACTGAGACAAGGCGAAAAGTGAACTTGGGTACCACTCCCACTTGCAGAAGTGGGAGTCTCGTGATTTGATTACAAGGTATTCAAAAAATATTGAAGATAAGGGGATTATATTTTGGAAAGACCGCAGAGTAATCCAAGTCGTATGGTCGTTATTGAAAACAAGATTAGTGGAGAGCGTTTTCTAGTTGATCTTTTAAGGGGGCAAACGTATGATAAAGAGCAATTTACTAAGATTACCTATGAAGTCCCGCTCAAAAAGGAATTCTGGGATTTACCACGCTTAACTAAGTCAAAGAATTGATAGAAATAGCTTAGAAATAATTGATAAGAACATTCGACTTTACGAGAGGACGAAAATCATGGAAAAATGACGAATAAAGTCACTCTGAAAGCTTTAGGTATAGAAATCATAGAACTCGGTCCGGAAAAGGTGGTAGCAACTATGCCCGTCAGCTGGTACATATAATCTAATAGATCCGACAAGACAGTTTACAGTTGGTTTAGAGATCAATGCCAATCATAGAGAACTGTTGTTCCAAATTATGGACAACATTCATGATGTGGTACTGGTCATCGATTCCGATACAACGATTGTTTATGCTAATGAGGTTTATGCGAGAATTTTAGGGGTATCCGTAGCGATAGGATTAGGACGCAGACTAGACAAAATAGAACCTAAAGCCGCTGTCATCGAAATACTGCGTACGGGAAGGCTGTGAACGGAGAAGATTATTTGGATTCTCTGGGGATCAATGTAGTAGGGAGCTCATTTCCTTTATACAATGTTAAGAGTGTCATCGGATGTGTTTCTACATTCAAAAACATTACTGAAGTTGTTAAATAAAACGTGAGTTGTAGCGAACAGATTGCCTATGAAGTCCCGCTCATTATGAGAAACCTAAAAATGAAAAACAAGACACCAGCCATTTGGCCAGTGTCTTGTTTTTATAAGTCGAGGTATTTACCTATGTAGAATTTAAAGAATATACTACTTTCTGTTTTGCATGACTTAAGAGTGATAATTTGAGTCTGCTTTTAATCATAATGGCATTTTAGCAACAATGATATCAAATGTATACACTACACATATAATATGTATACATTTGATACAAAAAATCTCGAATGTTAAATGATGTTAGTATGATATGAATATTGTAAGGATTAAATTAATGTTTTCGTAGTCCAAGCTTCTAAACCTGAGTATCGCTGCGTCAGCCACAGGTATCATGTCCGACCTCGATCAAGATAATCGAGGAAACCCACTACTGACAAGGCCTTAGTATCACATGAGACACTAACCAGATACCTAATTGAAGCGAAGATAGACATTGGAAATTGCAATATGCTTAAAAAAATTGAATATTGTAATTATTTTGGCATATAAGTTGCATACGTTTTAATTGTGGCCTACCAAATCCCTCATCTTTAGATGTGGGGGAGGTATGTTCAGAGCGGGGAAAGGAGGCATCGATAATATTCTATCCTGGTTAACTTAATAAATATTAATGAGGAGGATGAACAAATGGCGACATTATCAAGTGCATTCAATAAACTGAACGTTATTTTTTTAGCTTTATTACTAGTTCTTATCATGGCAGGCGAATACATCTTAGAACCCATGCATTTGGCGGCTTGGCCTGCTTTCATGATCATGATTTTTTTCTTCATGGCCCATATGAACATCAAAGAAGCACCCGCAATATTGTTGGGAAGTGCTTTTGGAATATTCAACTTAGTTTTAATAGTCTATTGGTTTGGTTTGACTGTTCCTCTCCTAGGAGGAGATATGGCAAAATACACGGACCCTCATACCGTAGAGGCTATGTTTATATCGAAGTTAATCTATATAGCCTTGTTCGTCGCTTTAATTGTTTTCTTAAAAGATATCATACCTTGGGTCTTTAACAACTATGCTTTTATGTGCTTTACTGTATCTGCAGCAGTTGCAGGTGGAAATACAGCTGCTGCTGTAGCGGCAAAGACTGTTGCAGGATACGCAAACGGAGTCGCTGCTGCTGGAGCTAATCCAGCTGCGATTGCCGCAATGAAAGCCGCGACAGACAAAGCTATGGCCGCAACCGTCCCAGTCACAAATGTTTACCAATGGATAGGAATTGAATTGATTGGTGGGGCGATTTTTATTGTTGGTATTTATGGTATCAACAAGCTGTTGGGCAAGATTGCTGGGGCCCCTGTTGCTTCTTCTACCCACGATGCTTAAAGGGTAAGTTTGAATATTCACATATGTTTCCCAGAAATGGGATAGCTTATTATATATGGGCGCTCACTTTAATGGACATTAAAGGAGCGCCTTTTTCTTACAAAATATTCGGAGGATTATTAAAATAGAAGGATTTCCAAAGCCAGCAGGGAAAATAAGCTGGGAATGAAAAGAATTTAGTGGAGACCAGTGAGTGGGTCCTTGTGACAAATGATGGATCTGATCGGAAAACATAATAGAGTTTGAAGCGAGTTGCTCGGGGAGGTAGTATGGAGTTTGATTTGCACACGCACTCTAGTCAAGGGTCGGCTTGTAGTCGTATGTCCGTCTGGGATCTAGTTCAGGCAGCGAGTGAGAAGGGCTTGAACGGAGTATGTATCACAGACCATGATTTTTGCTGGGACCAGCAGGTGTTGGCTAAACTCCGACGGGAGAGCAGTATTCTAATATTCGGTGGGGTTGAATTGAGCACTTCTGTTGGAGAGGTCCTGGTTTATGGCGTTCATCAGTCCTTGCTTCACTTAAGAGATGATTTACCAAAATTAACCCAGATGGTATACAACCTAGGAGGGGTGATGGCTGCCGCTCACCCTTTTCGTGCTGATTTTGCATTGCCCACGCTATCTAGGAAAGAACGAGGTCTAGAGCCGATAAACATGGAGGAAATGTGCCAAAGAGCTATTTTTAGCTTTGTTGATCTATTAGAAGTATACAATGGGCGGAGCAGTCGGCAGGAAATACAGGCGACTAAAAAGGCCGCAGGACTCTTGAATAAAAAAGGAACTGGGGGTAGTGATGCCCATAGCGTACTGAGTGTTGGCGCTTGTGTTACTGTATTTGATTACCCTGTTGAAAGCGAGGCGCATATGGTAGCTCAACTGCGCAAGGGCACCTTTAATGCAAAGATAAAGGTAGGTTCTATCTGAACAAATATTCAGATGTATACATGGATCATAACTGCAGAATAGAGATGCTTATGGAATCTGAGGGGAAAAAATCAGTTCGAAAGGCACTCAGATGGGGACCTTGGGAATAAAAATATTGAGCTCGATTCACGTGATGTCACTCGGATTGTCTCAATTCTATACAAGTGTAATGATTCCATACAGGTTGAATCGTCAGGTTTGTTTCTCGGTGCGTTCGAAAAAAACAGTTAGTCGTGTACATAAACTCTCAAGCCCCATGGGCAGATGATGTAAGATATGCGTAACATTTAGGCTTAGGCGACCCTAGGAACATAAGGTTTCTAGGGTTAAGTGTATTGCGTTGTAAGTTGAAGAGTTAGCGAGTAAGTAGCATGTTGTAAAAAATAAACTTTATGAGTCCGACGTATTTGGCATGGTTCTTGTAATAAAAATACCTAGTCTCTTATTTAGAAATTTGTTAAGAGGCAAGTTCAAGGAACTCGCACTTGAGTGAGGTGAGTCAGTAACCAATTTAGAGGTTGTATAATCAAGGGTTGGCATTTGATACTGTTAGAATATCTTTGCCTAATACTGCAAAGGTGATTAAGGAGGAAAGATCTTGGTCAGTAAGTACATTTACAACAACCGGGACCACAAATTTATTATCAAAGAGTGGTTGGATGGGAAGAAAATCCTTGGATTAAAGCGTTTTCAGGATTTTCTCAGTATTGACGATGTCGATGGAATTTTGGACCAGTCCTTAAAAATGAGCAGAGAAGTCATAGCCCCCACCAATGACGAAGGGGACAAGATCGGAGCCATCTTTGCCGATGGGAAAGTTATAGTACCCCCTTCCTTTCATAAGGCCTTCCGGTTTATCGAAGATAACGGATGGGGCGGAAGCAACAAGGATGTCGATGGTGAGGGAACCCTGCCTGCGATCCTAAGCGAAGCTGTTCGTGAATTTATGATCGGTGCTAACCCGTCAATCACTCCGTATATTGGCTTGGCCGGAGGTATTGGGTCCGTGATCAAAGCCTTTGGATCAGCAGAACAGACTACCCTCTACACCCCGAAAATGTTTGAAGGCATTTGGGGCGGCACCATGTGCTTAACGGAACCCGGCGGAGGATCGGATGTTGGAGATTTAACGACCAAAGCGTATCCCGCGGAAGATCCGTCAGTCTATAACGTGAAAGGTACAAAATGCTTTATCACCGGAGGAGATCACGATCTGACAGACAACATCATTCACCTAGTGCTGGCCCGGATTGAGGGAGCAGCACCCGGCACCAAAGGACTGTCATTGTTCATAGTGCCGAAGATCTGGGTGAACGAAGATGGCAGCTTAGGGGAATCCAACGATGTAGCAACCGTAGGAATCGAACACAAAATGGGTCTCAAGGGATCCTCCACAGCCGTGCTCGCCTTCGGAGAAGAAGGTAAATGCCTCGGCAAGCTGTTAGGGAGCGCACCGGATGAGAAAGGGATCGGACAGGGCATGGCCCAAATGTTCAAAATGATCAATGGATCGCGCATGGATACAGGGCACAGTGCACTGGGGGTGGCAACAGTCGCGTACAATAATGCGGTTGATTATGCCAAAGAGCGAGTACAGGGACGTCCGATCACCAATCCGAAAGGAAATCGAGTACCCATCATCCAACACGAAGATGTTCGAAGAATGCTGCTCACCCAAAAGGCTACGCTCGAAGCAATGAGAGCGATGATCTTTCAGGGCTACTATTATTTGGACTTAATCGAGTATGGGGGAGAGCCCGAAGATGTCCAAAAGGCGAAACGCTCCATTGAAGTCATCACCCCATTAGTCAAAGCTTATTGTTCGGATCAAGCGTGGTTGATGATTACAGAAGCCATTCAAGTCTTTGCAGGGTACGGATTTACTGAAGAGTACCCCGTGGCGCGTCAAGCGAGGGATGTCAAGATCTATTCTATCTGGGAAGGAACCAATTTCATCCAATCGATGGATCTAGTCGGTCGGAAGTGGAGTTTGGATAAAGGCAATGTCTTTAAAGAATGGCTGATGGATATAGTCAATTTCGTACAGGCCAACCAAGATAACACTGTCTTTGCCCGTGAGTTCGGGGTGCTGGGTAAAGCATTACAGGCCTACCAGGAACTGATGGGGACTGTGTTTGGCTACTTTAAAGGGGATATACGACTCGTCCCGTTGTACAGCACGAGAATCCTACGGATCACAGCGGAGCTCTTTGGTGCCTACTTGCTCTTGCAACAAACTTTAGTGGCCCAAGAAAAACTGGCTGAAGGGACAGAAGACAAAGTCTTCTACACCGGAAAAATAGAAACTGTCAAATTCTATGTTCGTAATATCCTGCCCGATGTAATAGCTACCGTCCAAATTATTAAAGAAGCAGACACCTCGGCCATCGATATGCCCGAAGAAGCTTTCTAAGGAGGAAGTGTCTTCACATCCTACGGCGATTAGTGTTCGTTGTGGAATTCCTCTCTCCGTGCTCTCTCAGCTAAGAAATTTCCTCTAGCCTGGGTCGACGGGGGAATAAGACGTGCAAGTTCAGGGGACGGTTCTCGATTTGAATTTAAAACTCATATTCCAGAAAACTCCGATGTCAATCTTGCATGTTTAAATATGGAATTTTCAATGTTTGGTTAGGTACCATTCCAAGCAAATACTGATTCTGGTAACTCTAAATAGCGAACGATTTTCGCT
>Ga0307377_10000386_pt1 | contig 59590 bp, 96 predicted proteins | sample TR3MG_FD_202535 | JGI IMG/M metagenome (GOLD analysis project Ga0307377, IMG submission 202535) | Soil microbial communities from Risofladan, Vaasa, Finland - TR-3 | ecosystem: Environmental > Terrestrial > Soil > Coastal area > Acid sulfate soil | place: Finland: Risofladan, Vaasa | collected... | reverse complement strand
TAGCTCAACTGCGTTATACGAATGCTCCCACATCTCGGACTCTTTGTCTTCGCATAATGTGGTTTTGAAGTCTTCCCTGCCTAATATGTATCCTTTGATTAATCCTTTTTCGTCGTCTGTTATCATTTTATCAACTCCTTTATTACGCTTAAATATATGTCTCCCTCTTTCTCTATCTCTGCCGCCACATCATCATCTGAACAAGGCAAGTTTTCTTTTTCAAGTGCTTCCTTTACCTCTCTTTCAACTTCTTCTTCATCTGAGCCGATTAACTGCCATAGCTCCTCTTGGTCTATCTGGTTGCCTGTCTGTATTGTGATTATGCTCATATTGGAGGGGTCAAGAAAATGGATATAATCCTCTTTGCTCATCATATCCATACCGCTATCTATCTTTTTATAGCCTATCTGCTCCATATTGGCGGCAAGAATCCTTAATGCTTTCTCGCTTCCAATTGGTTCTTTTTCGATATGATAAACAACTGTTGCGTCAAGCCCGATTAAATCAAGTCCTGCTTTGAACCCTCTTGACCCTTGCCAGTGCTCAAGCAATTCTTTATATTTGATACCTTGCAGCCCTTGTTTATCTCCGTCTCTCTTTAGCTCATTAAGATAGTTGAGTATGTCTATTTGTGTACCGTGCCAAAACTCATACTCTGAATCCTCTAAATCTCTGATTATGTATAATTCTCCGCTCATTCTTTTGCCTCCCATTTATAGCCATTCAAGGCTTTTATTTGTTCTTCTTTGTTTATCGGTATCCAGATATTTCTTATTTCTTTATTTGTGTACTTGTTCTTTACAGTGCAATAAATAAAGGTTCTTTGTCCTGAATTGCCTTTATAAGTCCGTCTGTGGTGTTCTGTTATCTCAAAATCTTTAAGTTTGTATTCTTCCATTTTAAGCCTCCCTTGCTATATCTTTAGCTAACTTAATAGCCCAGCTGCTTATCATTCTCATCCAACATCCCTGTGATCTTGACCAATGAAAACCGTTTCCTTTAAGTTTGCTTCTTGTCTCCTGGAGCTTTGGATTTTGCTAAGCCTCTCCTGATTCTTCGCCTTCTGGATTAAACTCTATCTCCTCAAAGAATTGTTTAATCTCTTCGTCTTCTACTAGCTCTTTAAGTTTGTCCTGTCCTGCTTTCTTGATTGCGGCGGCAAGTTTATCTTTATCTTCTTCTCCAACATCAAACGACGTACACATATAATTAGATGATACCTCAAAATATGCGTCGTTCTGAATATCAAAGCCTATTATATTTTTTATCTTCTCTCTGACGTTCTGCATTATGTAGTTATACGCCACGCCGCAAATATCCACATCATTAAACTTTACGTCTGTTTGTTCTGTGTATTCCTCTACTTGCTCCATGAGGGTATCAGCATCATAGCCATATTCACCTAAAAAAGATATGGCTGCCTTAATATCTAAATACCCAAAAGGACAGCATGATTCTTGAAATTCTTTGACTCTTAAAGCGATTGTCTCGTCTGATACTATCCCCATTTTTAGCCCTCCGTTTTTATTCTGTTGGTCTTGAATATGCCAGTTATATCTATATCATAAATATAGCCTGTCATGTTGTCGGTTATTGCGACACTCTCGCCGCAGTTGCATAATTCCTCTATCAGCTTATTAACTTTGTCTGTCCTGTTTCCGTCTCTGTCCTCCATGTTCTCCGCAACTTCTACCATCAATTCGCCGATTTTGGCGGCAGTATGTATAATAGTAGTATATCCGCCTTCTTTCATAAGTTCTTTTATTGCTTGTCTTGTCTCCTTTACGTTGTTCTTTATGTCTTCTATTGTTTCGTTCATTTTGTCCTCATTCTCTCACCTTCTGGGCGGTATCTCTTGCTGTGATAATATCGAATAATATTTTATTTGCTTGTTCTGTTGTTGTGTCTCCGGTTGTCTCGTTCATTCTGACACCTTATCATAATCTGTTGTTATGTTCTTAATCTTTGTTGTTTTGATTATTGCCGTCTGTCCTGTCGTTAGTGACTGGATGGCGGCAAATCCTGCTTTTGTTTTTACTTTATCCATAAGATAAACTGGCACATCTTCGACCTTGCCGTGTCTCATTGTATCCTCATGACTTCGTATCTTTTGCTGTTAGGGTTAAGCCCCATCATCTTTTCTGTCTTTGCTTGATTTGCGTCTGCTTCGCTTGAATACGTACCCAAAACTGGGCGGCAGTGTTCAGAGTCATATATTATATATTTCATTGTGCGACCTCTTTTAAAGCAGCATAGCCGCCGATCGGGCGGAAGTGGTATCTATGCCCACCGTATATATTGTCTAGCTTATCAGCCCTTCTTGAGGCTTTCCTTAGTGTGTTATATCTTCCTACTACTTCTTGAGTCTTGCCGTCTATGACTTCATATGCGGCGTCGGTGTTTGATTTTGTTTTTGTCATACCTCTATCTAAGCGGCTTTAGTATTTATATTTATCGAAAGCCTTTATATACTAGTTTTGACATCAGCCGCCAAAGACCACACCCTTTATAAATGAATCTATATTCTTTAGTAGTATAGAAACAAATTAAAATGCAAACCATTTATAAATAAATTGCTTGTTTCGTGTCTGTTCAGTGACAAAATGGCGGAACAAACAATAACAACGTAAAAGTAATAAACTAATAATCATATAATCTAATATATATATTCAAGAAGTTGGCGGTAGAAGGATCACAATAAAGCATAAGAAGCATAAGAAGCATAGAATTATAATAAGAAGCATAAAGGGAATAAGCAGCCATAAGCATATATATATATATATATATAGTATAGGAGATAGGTAGTATAGGAACAAAAAAAGGAGACATAATTAAAAATTAATACACTTATTAAACACTTATCCCTCTTATCGGTATTTTTTATATACTTTTTCTCGTTTATCTTAGCTCGACAGAAACTATCTTATAAATGTTTTTGATCGGTTGTTTATTTGTTTCCTCCCTTTGTCTTATTAGTTGCTTAGAAGCCAGAATACTGGCGTCTTAGACTGTCTGATAAGGTGTCCCTTGCTGGATTAATGTGCTTGTTGTTACTTGTCTGTGGCTCCTTGGCTGTTACTACTGAACCAAAGTAATCTTTTCTTTTTAAAAAGCTTCCGATATTTTTTTTTAAGTGGGGTCGTGCATTTTTCTTAGATTTTCCCAATTATTTCTTTTATGTATGGTGAGGTAATGAATTTTTCTTAAAAATCCCCTTATTATCTGCCTTTTATGATCTTTTTCTAAAAAATTGCTGGTATTTTTTCTGGTATTGTTTGGCTCATTTATTTACCCTCTATGAATTACATGAGATACCCATTTACTCATTATTTGCTGTTTCAGATACATATTGTAAGCAACTGACGAAGTGCGCTAAATGACACCTTAAAATGCGAATAAAGAGTATATATCTTTTTTGGCTGTTCTTGTGCTATGTTCTCCTGCTTGTAACATTTTGTAACAGCCATTTTTGTCGATCTTGAAATTGTAACAGATTTGTAACAAACTTAATTTTTGCGGATATTTGAATGATCTTTGGTTTTGGGTTGTAACAGATTTGTAACAAATGCTGGATGTCTGATTGGGCAGTATATTTATTTGTAACATTTTTGTAACAAATGCTGGAATCTATATTATATTTAATACATATTCAACCACCAAAAGATTTAAATACTTCTGCTGCGTTACAAATGTTACAATGGGAAAACAATTGGAAATAAAACAAAGTGTGGCAGACAGATTAGACAACACAGTAACAGAAGGAAGCTATAGTGATAAGATAACTAAATTACTTGATAACTACCGCCCTGCCAAAGAATTGACTGAAGAATCACTTCTTGGAAAGGTAAGGGTAATAATAAAAGAAGATCTGAGAAACAAAGAATCTGGGGCGCAAGGTCCTAAGCTTATCAATAAGTACTGCAGAGTATACTGTAAATTTGGACCTGGAACAGTAATATATGATAACCCCTATGATTCTTGTTCGTTCATTGTCTTGATGGACCAGGAGAGTTCTGAGTTGCCTGTAGAATTAGATATTGGAGATGCTAAGGTTGATCATGTCCCGCACAGACTTGCTTGGGTATATAGATCAGATATGGAGATATTAAGATGAGCAAAGTAATAAGACTGGATGATGATATAATTGCCGCCCTGGGGACCGAAGATTCCAAAGAGTTAAATAAACAAATAAAGGGGTTGATTGGATCTGCCGGCCAGAATGGAAAAGTAACAGATATATCTCTTGTGCCTGCAGCAGAATTAGATTGTGACAAGATTGCCGCCAAAGTCATAGATGGGATAGATAAACTATTTGCCGCGCAAGATAAGAAGCTTGATGAACTAAAGGAAGGAAACGATAATCTCAATATGAACTTGATTGAGGTGGGTACAGATGTGGCAAACAAAGTGATAACTGCAACAAAGAACCAGTCAAAAAGCGGTTACGATCCAAATTCAGACATTGAGTTCTATACAGACAGTTCTCAGTTTCAGGATGTGTTGATCGCAGAAGATGAGTTTTTTAGGATTGAGAATAATAATCTAAAGGATTTTGATGACTTTGTGACATCTTACCTTCTTGCGCCGAATAGATTATCTAGAGAGAAATTAATAGCTCTGATATCTGAATCGGGCCAGATACCAAGAGAATTAAAGTCTAAAGTGATAGCTCATCTTATTGAACTAAAAAGACGGGAGAAAGTAAAGCCTGCAGAAACTACAACAATAGATCAGGCAAGAGAAGCTATGGAGAATGTAGAAAATCTTCCCGCCAAAGATGATGCTGAGGAGCTAATTAAAGTTGCCGCCAAATAATCGAAACATTTAAATACAAGTATACATGGCATACATTGTATGCAAAAAACGGAGGAAGAGAGTCAATCACCCCGCCGCAAGCAGCGGGGCATGAATCTTGAGGTTTGTGAGCAATTGGTTGATTAGAGGGCTTTGCTGGCGACAGCATTGCAGCAGTTATTTAGGTGAGATACATACACGCCTTTGGGTTCTTCACAAGCCCAAAGCTCTGTGGCCTTGTCTTTAACCAGACCGGAAACGGTCAGTGAGCTTGGCTTAAAAACCCTTTATAACAGTCTCGATGTGAACTTACTGTCGGGCACGACAGGGCAGGGCTTGCGAGTCCCTGCTGTTAAACATGCAACTTTTCAGCAACCCCTCGCTACAACATGCGAGGGTTTTTGCTGTTTAATTATACGGAGGCATGGCAACTCCTCCCCACCGCAAGCAGTGGGGTATCAGTTGCATAAAAAACAATGAAAATATGCAATGACTGTAAACATCTGGTGTTAAATGGCTCTAAACAAGGCAGTTCAATAGGATCTTGTATCTGGAAAGAAGGCGAGGTCTTTAGTGACGATCTTACTTGTGACTATTTTGAAGAAGATTCCGCCCAAACACTTATTGAAAATAAGAATTCCCTATAGGAATTTCTTCTTACTGCCATTACCCCTGATAAGTAGTAACAAAATGAGGTAAAAAATGGAGATAAATGAAGCAAGGAAATATTGCGAAGATTTCGCGGAAAAGTACAATTTGGATTTTGATGATGAATCACAGTGCGGGTTCGGCAGACCTTGTGTAGGGTTGTTAGACAAATCTGCCGGTACTTATATAGAATATAACCCTCTTGATCCTGAATATGAATATGTTGAAGAGTTATACAACGAAGTTTTTGAAGACACCGCCCCGGTAGATGCGTACCACAAACATACTTGTTTTGCGGTGTTAGCAAGAAATGATGATTATGACGGGGCAATAATCCAGCTGGCGGATTGGTTGCGGGCGATAGAAAAAGATCATACTATCGAAATAATCAGCACTGGTGAAGTATGTGACGCAAATATACTGATGAGGGTATCTGAGCCTGATAAAGTTATGAAACTTACAAAGAGAAAAAAATGAAAAAACAATATAGGATGGTTGTTGGACCAAAACCCAAGTGTCCAGAATGCAAAAGTTATATGACAGAAATACATAACGACAAAGAATGGTGCGAGTCTGCAGTAGTAGGAGAAAAAGGAGAAATGATGGGTTGTTATAACCCTGAAAAACCATCTAGATACGAGTGCGACAACTGCGGCGCGGAATTTGTAAAAGAAACAGTATATCAACAAAAATAGAAAAGTTTAAATACCACCGCCAATTTATCAATGTATGTTCCGAAAATATGAGAAAACATATAGGCTAGAAATGCCAAATTATCCAGTTAAAGGCAAATATCATCTTGCTAAACGTGCTGAAGAATTATTGTTTAAAGGACCTGTCAAGATTTTTGAAAAGGTCGATGGTGCGAACTGCGGCATAGTCAAATCAAATAACCAGGTATCTTTACAGAAAAAAGGCGATCTGATAGATGACTCTCACCCACAATTTTCTTTTTTTCAAAATCAGTGGTTCTGGGACAATAAAGATAAAATCTATAAATTGCCTGATGAAATCGTTGTATATGGCGAATTACTAAGATGCGTCCATACTATTTATTACGATCGTCTGCCTGATTGGTTCTTAGTATTTGATATCTTTGACCTTAAGCAGAATAGATACCTTGACTGGGACGAAGTGATAAATATCTGTAAAAAAGTAGGATTGTCCACTGTTCCGCTTATTTCAATGGGCAAAATAAAGAAAGATGATTTAGTTATCCCTGTCAAGTCAAGATTTGGTGATATGGCCGAAGGGATTGTTGTCAAAAATTATGCCACTCAAGTAAGGTGTAAGCTAGTAAAACCTGAGTTTGTAAAAACCATTGACGAGAGCGGTTATTGGCGAAATAAAAAGATAAAGTTACATAGGGTGATATGATGTACTTTTTTACTGCAGATACCCATTTTAACCATAAGAATATAATAGAATATTGCAAGCGTCCTTTTAAAGATATCGATGAGATGAACAATGAACTAATCAAAAGATGGAACGAGACTGTTTCTGAAGAAGATACAGTGTTTCATTTGGGCGATTTCAGTTTTCGTGGGTACTGGACATTTAGGAACAAACTGAACGGTAAGATAATCCTGTTGCGCGGGAATCATGACAATAACGAACAATCGGTTATAAAAGAGATTAATATCAATCTCGGCGGAATAGATTGGTACCTTACCCATATCCCACCTGTTACAAACAGACAAAGATATTGTTTAAAAACTAGGCAATAAATATATGGTCAATGTAGGTGTCGATGTCTGGGACTTCCACCCAATATCTATAAAACAAATATTGAAAGAGCTAAAAAACCTGCACCCTAAATTAAAAATAGGGCACTCGTAATAAAATGGCAGATGCAAAAGAGATTTTCAAAAAACCAATAGGGTACTTCCTAGAGCGAGGGATAGATAACTTTCGGATAGATTCAGAAAAAACCATTAATGATCTGTTAAAAGTCTATTTCGAAAATGGCGGGTTTGTGGTGGTTTGCTATAACAATCTAGTTAGCGGATATCTGGATGTATCTGATACCGCCCATGTTAGAAAGTTGGCGGAATCTTCGTTGAAGACAAAGATAAAAACCTCTAGACTGCTGCAGTTAAACAGCCATTTTGTGCTGAGGTCTGAGTCTATTAATTCTGTGATCGACCAGTTAAATGTTCACAACAGAGTATTTTTCCCAGTAGTGGATAATCGCGGCCATCTGCGCGGTAGAGTAAGCAAAGGGATAATCAGAGACAAAATAGATCAAATTTATGACGGTTTAGGAATATTCTGGTACTGAAACCGAAAAGTTTAAATACTAGTTGGTTTTTAGAACACTTATGAAAAATTCAATCGATGGAAACTTGGCGGAGAGGTAAAAAAATGAACGATTTCAAGAAAATACAAACTGCGATGGAAAAGCAATTCAATAAAATGTCAAAGGAATCTGATTTTCTTTACACTCTTAACTTAGAAAAGAACGAGCTGTGGGACATTTACTTGAACAGTTTCCCGCCAGGTACAAACGAAATATTTAGAAAACAAAGAGAGAATAATTGTTCGTGCTGCCGCCATTTTATCAACGCGTTCGGAGACACTGTAGCTATTATAGACAACAAAATAGTAAGCTTGTGGGACTTTGAAATAGATGATGAAGCTTACGGCCCGGTAGCAAAAGCCATGTCTGAGCATATCAAAAATAAAGCAATAGGAGATGTTTTTGCCAGCAGGTTCGATAAGATAGGTACGGCAAAGAACCATGAAGAAAGGGACGGCAAAGTGATCACTTGGGATCATTTCAATATAACTCTCCCGGCAAAGTTTGTAAACAACAGTAATGATTCAATCGCTACGTTTAAGAGCAAGTATCGAGACATAAAAAACGTGTTCAAACGGTCCCTGGAAGAGATATCTCAGGAATCTATATTAACCATTCTGGAACTGATATCTCAGAATTCGTTGTATAAGGGCGAAGAATGGAAAAATATCCTGGCGGATTTTAATAATTATCATAAAGAATATGCTGTCCTTGAAGACAAAGATAAAGATATCTTCCTCTGGCAAAAGTCTACATCTGTCGGCGCGGTAATCGGAAAAATACGCAACCATAGCATAGGCACATTGTTAGTGAATGTAACCGAAGGCATGGACCTTGATTTGGCGGTAAAAAAGTATGAATCAATAGTCGCGCCAACTAATTACAAGAGACCGAAACCTATTTATACACAGAAAATGCTGGAAGACGCAAAAAAGAAGATTGAAGAGCTCGGGTTCATGGACTCGTTACAGAGAAGGTTCGCAATACTTGAAGACATAAGTGTAAACAATGTCCTGTTTGCTAACAGAGATACTGTCAATAGGCTGCAAACAACCGATGTGTTTGAAGAAATGGCGCAAGAGACAAAGACAAATCCCAAGAACTTTAACAAGGTCGAAGAAGTATCAATCCAGGATTTTATAGATAAGATTCTTCCGACAACTACCAAGATAGAAGTATTTTTGGAAAACAAGCACGCGCCGAATATGGTCTCGTTGATAGCGCCGTATAAAGCAGACAGCAAAAGTATGTTTAAATGGAACAATAACTTTTGTTGGGCGTATTCCGGCAATATCACTGATTCTGATATCAAGAAAAACGTCAAATCAGCTGGCGGCAATGTCGATGGAGTACTTAGATTCTCGATACAATGGAATGATGGAAATGAGCATAACAGAGATGACTATGACGCGCACTGTGTTGAACCTAATGGTAACAATATATATTATGGTAACAGGAATAATTATAGTACAACCGGAAACTTGGACGTTGATCTCATCTTTCCTGTAAAAGGGATGGCGGCAGTAGAGAACATAACCTGGACAAATAAATCTAAGATGGAGAAAGGCACTTATAGGTTCTTCGTGCATGATTTCTCTCACCGTGGCGGAAAAGACGGGTTCCGGGCAGAAATCGAGTACAACGGCCAACAGTTTAAGTTTGATTATCCACATGCGTTGCGCCAGGACGAAAGAGTTGAAGTGGCGGAAGTGACATTTGACGGACAGAATTTTACTATAAATGAGAAACTGTCGTCCAGTGTGTCTTCTAGAGAGATCTGGAACTTGAAGACTAATAATTTCGTGCCTGTCTCGGTCATGATGTACTCTCCGAACTACTGGGATGCGCAGAAAGGTATCGGTAACAAGCACATAATGATTATGTTAAAGGGCTGTATAAATGACGAGGCACCAAATGGCTTCTTCGTGGAATTCCTGAATAATGATCTGATAGAGAACCGGAAAGTCTTCGAGGCCCTGGGATCTAAGATGAAGGTGGATAGTGTAGATTCTCAGATGTCAGGAGTAGGTTTCTCTACTACACAGAGAAATTCGGTTGTGTTGAGGATAGAAGGACAGACAAAAAGACTTGTGAAAGTGAAGATATAACTAAAAGTCAATTACCCAGCCACCCCAAGGGGTGGGGCATGAGTTTGTAACAGGTCATCTCTGACCGTTACGATTGGCGGATTGACATCAGCCTGCCCGACAAGGTCTGTGCCGAGTCGGAATATGTTTACGCTAGCGTTGTAATCAGCATTGTTCCGGTAACCGCAACTCCTGCAACAAAAGTTGCCTTTCTTACGGTTCGATTTCGCGATATGTCCGCACTGGCTGCACGTCTGGCTGGTGTACATAGGGTTCACCAAAACGACATCTTTGCCAAGGTTCTCAGCTTTGTAAGTCAGGTACTGCCTGAACTGAAACACCGGCCAGTTAGAACGCTTCCGGTTGAACACCTTGCCTTTACGACATTTCCGGATACCGGACAGGTCTTCCAGAGCGAAGCAACCGTAATCCAGGCTCGCGATATGTTTGCTGATGCAATGGTTGAAATCGATTGTAAACCGTCTCTCTCTACCGCCAAGTTTGACCAAATGTCGCCTCGAAGATGGAGTGCCTTTCGAATTCAACCCCTTGCGTAAATGTGAATACCTGCGCTTTATACCGTTTCTCTTTGCAGGCTTGATGATGTTACCGTTGCTGAGCACCGCGAAGTTCTTCAGTCCAAGATCAATGCCAAGCACCGTATCGTTAGAGCGCTTGACTGGACTGTCGCTTTCTACCGAAATATGCAGCTTCACCGACCGTTTGCCTAACCCAACAGTTGCACCCTTTACTTCCCCGCAGAGGTACTTGCTGAAGTAATCCGGTACATTGACACCGTACTTCTTCCTTCCGTTCACGGTTGATAAGCTCACTGTGTTTGTCTCCAGCATCGCTCGAAACGTGCGCAGATCGTACCTGATTGCCGTATCGGGTTTCTTGGTTGTCTTTTTGTTGTAGTCATTGCCCTTCAGCATCTCTATCGCGTTGTCTCTTGCAGTTTGTATTAGCGCCGAGGGGAATGTAGGGTACTTTGACCTGATCTGGCGATACAGCGCTTCGTGAAGCTTCTTTTTGGAGTTGGTTTTCAGCTCGATGGACTTCTTGATGTGCATATTGACTACCTTGTTGTACAGCCTGACGGTGTCTACTAGTTCTTTTGTCTGCTGGATGTTCAGGCTAATTGTCCGCTGCATATTATCTTGTTGTGCCAGGAATATTTAAACCTTGCTGTTAAAAGCGAAAGGTTTATATACTTGCTACCGCAGAGACATTTATGATTGCCCTTTCATCCCCACCGCAAGCAGAGGGGTATTCAGGGCTAAATAATAAACAACCCAACCACCGCAAGCAGTTGGGTACCCGTTGCCTAAAATAAATGGAGGAAACAAAAATGAGTGAAACAGAAATAATCGAAGGAAAATTAGTTAAGATAGATCTGGAAGGGAAAACAAAATTTGAAGATATTATGGAGTTGTGCAAATCAAAAGGGATTGAGATTGAAGACATAGATTTTGAAGAAAAATATTTTTATAGTGATTTTCTATTTGAAGTTGGGGGTGAATATTTTCAACTTGTAGATAGGGTCGATCATGAAATTGGAGATGATATTTTAAATGTGACAAAAAATGAAGATGGTTCTTATGATTTCCTTGTAAGTTATTACAGTGGCGGATGCTCTTTTAGTGAAGCAATAAAAACCGCTTTAGAAAACTTAAAAGAGTGAAGGATTGATGGAGGCATAAAATGGAAAATAAAGGAGTTAATCTGCAGGTTTCAGATACAATTATATCTGATATAGTGCAGCAAAAGATCGAGATGGAGATTATTAAAGCTATGGACTCAGATAAGGATGCTTTGATAAAAGAGATAGTTTCAAAAACAATCAACCAAAAAGTTGATAGTGAGGGTAAAGTCTCCAATTATTCATCTAGTAACAAATATAATTTAATTGATCTTTTGTTCAAAAACAAATTACAACAATTAACAAGTAATATTTTGGTTGAATATGTTGAGTCGAAACAAAAGAATATCAGAGAAGAAATCGAGAATCAGCTGGTTAAAAATAAAAAAGAACTGGCTCGTGGTTTGATAAAAGGTTTAATTGAATCAAGCAAATCGAAATGGACCTTTAAGGTTGATATACAACTACCACAAGAAGAATAAATGGAGGAAACAAAAATGATGAATATATTTGAGAAAGCAACAAAAGACAAGATAATGTTCGATTACAAAGGACAGATTAATTGCTCTGATCTTTGGGATTTGGATGTTGAAGAGCTAGATAGCATCTATAAGACCTTGAATTTGAAAAAGAAACAGATGTGTGAAGATAGCTTGCTTGAGAAAAAGACCTCAGAGGATACTTTGCTAAATACACAGATCAATATAATCAAACACATTGTCGAGTACAAACTGGCGGAAAAAGAAGCAAGGTTGTTATTTGCTGAAAGGAAAGCAAGAAAAGAGAAGATCATGGAGATCATCGCAAGCAAGCAGGACAATGCCTTGGAAAAGAAATCGATCGCGCAGTTGCAGAAAGAGCTTGACTCGCTTTAAGTTTATTTTTTTATTTTATTTTTATAAAAAATGGCGGTAAAAAGCGAATTAAAAAGAAAGATAGCAAAGACCCTCCTGGCGGCCCAGGGAAGTACATGGACCCTCGAAGCTTGTAGAATGGACAGGTGCGTATATTGCAAATATTGGAGAATCGCTAAATTTTCCGGGAACACTGGCGAAATAAAAGAGGCTTTGTGCTGCAATAAAAAGAACAGGGTAAACAACCCAGCATCTGATTATTGTTGTGAATTGTTCGAAGCAGATGGTGAGTTTGATGCAAACGATGAATATGCCACCCAGTTAGATGAAGACATTGAAGAAGAAAAACTAGAGAGATTAAGAGGTATATAGATTCTTTGGAAGACAAAAAGGAGGAATAAAATGGGGTTTGAAGATGAAATGGCGCTAGTATGCGAGACGTTGATTAATGAGATAAGACACGCTAAAAGATGGTGTACAATAACAAAGGCTAGGGAAGCGATTATCCATGTGAGAATCATGGGGAATGAATTAATTGCGGAGCAGAAATACATTAACCCAGATAGCGATACGAAAAACTGTATGGCAAATCTAGAGTGAGAATATGAAAGAGATAAAATTCCGCGGAAAACGACTCGATAACAAAGAATGGATCTATGGTTATCTAGTAAAGATAGGTCCTGTTAGTTATATTGCAGTGGACACAGTGGATAAAGATAACGAATATGACGCTTGGATGCATGGCGAGTATTATGTAGGTTCTTGTTACGAGGTACATGCTGAAACAGTCGGGCAGTTTACCGGCAAATTAGACAAAAACGGGGCGGAAATATATACAGGTGATTTACTCAATGACGAAGAGATGAATGTGCAAGGGGAAGTAAATTTTGGCGAGTATACTGTTCTGAACATCAGCTTCACGCATAAAGCCTATGGGTTTTACGTGTGTTGGGACGATGGAGACCTAAGTTGCTGGCCTTTGACAGATACAGAAAAATATGTGATTGGAGAATTCCTATGGACGTGACAAAATGATACATAAATACCGAGTATGGGACAAGAACAAAAAACGGATGTTAGGTATCCGGGCTTTGCAGTTCAAGAGCAAAACATTTGAATTATGCTCCATATTAGCTGATAGAGCATCTAAAGAAGAACCTACTACCTGTTTTTCTAATGAGACCTATGCGATGGAACATAAAGATATAGAATCCGACAAATTCGAGAATTGTATTCTGATGCAATCTTCAGGTATTATTGATTTAGCTGGCAATTTAATATTTGAAGGAGACATACTTGAATGTGATTACGACGATTTTTTTGATCCTCAGGGGAATAATTATCCCACTAACAAAAAATACAGATTTATATACGAAGGCAAAAACTTCGGCGATTTTCCTGACCTTCCTAACAATGTGACAATCATTGGCGATATACATCGCAACCCTGAAATAGTGGAAGCTATAAAATAATGATCAAACTAATTTCTTCTTTGCCGCCAAAACTACCGGATTGTCAGAAGATAGTTAAAGATTGCTGTAAAGAGCAAGCTAAGAATATTATGCGCGGCATGAAAAAAGACATAATTAGACAGCACGCTTACTACAAACTGACCGGTCCGTGCGATCGTGCATTAGATTTCATGGCGGAATCTATAGTCTCCAGTATATAGCTTTTTCTTAACTTTAATAATTCCGCCCAGGATTTATCCAGTGTTTTGTCTATTACTACTTACTAGTAGTAACAAATCATTTAAATAACATAATGCTTTGCATTGCTTTAATACCCGGCGGAAAATCGAAAGATTTAAATAAAACATACATTCTTATTCTATTATATGACTAAATATTTTGATCAAAATGGAACTGAACTGACAGAGAAACAATATTCTGCAAAGGTCAAGTACAATATATTTTTGTACGGTGACAGTTATTCTGAGGAGCACGAAACTGAAGAAGGAGTGGTTTTCAGGTTAATTGATCCCAAAAGCTTACAAAAATTTTTCAAAAAGTAAACAGCTAAAAAAGGTATAAGATGGCAAGACCAATGCGAAAGACATGCAAAAGATGCGGCAACCCCTGTCACGGATATCTGTGCAGGTCCTGTTTTGAAACACACAAAGGCGTGCCGCCATCTAAACGTCGCAATCAAAGAATGTTTCACAAAGGTGATTAACCAAAACATTTAAATAATAGATGAAAATAAGAGGTACTAAAATGCAAAATATAGAACTGAACGAAAAAACAATAGAACGATTGGACAAGCTAGATTTAAGGACTGAAAAACTTCCTAACAAAGACAACCAGTTTAATTATAGTCAGAAGATAGATTTCCTGATAGACGCGCTTAACAACAACATTACAGGCGTGTCAGATAAACACATAAATATCCTAAAAATGGCGGTAAAAGAAGAGATAGGAAAAATGCTTCTTCCGCCAAAGATTGTGTTAGACAACATCTCAGTATACAGCAAAGTGATGACCAAAGAACGAGGGCACGGGATTGTATTGAAAAATGTGAACAATGGCCAAGGATATGTAGTGCTGCTTGACCAGGCATGGCCAGATATACAGAGACCTTTATGCATTGACCATGAAGATAAGATACCTGACTTTCCCGGCAGATTGACGTGGTTCGAAAGAGAAGAGATTGAACTAATCAATTAAAATGGCGGAAAAAAAAGAAAATAAAATAGAAAAATACATTACTAAGGCTCGACCTTTTAATGCGACTGTGACTTTGATAATAGGGAACAATGACCAAATAACAGAATATTTGACAGCAAACCATCCAAAACTAAAGGGTCCAAACGATCTCAAAAATGCAACAGGCGCAGTATACAATTTAAATAATGGTATTTTGATATGGATTATAGAAAGAAGTATCTGTACGCTTGCTCACGAATTGTTACACGTTGCAATAAATATTCTAACAAAAATGGGTATAGATATTAAGAACGATAATGGCGAGGTTCTTTGTTACCTGCAAGAAGATTTGATTGATGTGTTTATGAAAAAAATGGAAGATGCGGGTAAACCTTTGGAATATTTTTATACAGATTTCGAGGCATAAAATGGCGGCAAAAAAGATATATGAACTTGAAGTATACGAGCTAGATATACATCCTTACGGAGACAAGATAACACTACTAATAGGTGATGACAAACAGATAAATGATTATCTTGATGATAAGTGCCCGCAGATATCAGATAGGGCCAGACCAAGAGTTTTAGAAAATGGAGGGTCACATCATGGGATGCATATCAGGATATATGTGGATGAGAGCTTGATTTGGCTGACTGAAAAAAGCCTCCATTCTTTTAATCATGAAGTGCTTCACGCAGTTATCTGGATCATGGAAAGATGCAGTATCCCTATTCAAAGCGATTATAGTGAAGCTTTTGTATGTCTGTATTGTGACACCATAAAAAGATTTAAGGAGATGATGCAGAACAAAGGGAGGAAATTTGTAGAATGATAAACGCTATAAAAGATTCAATATTTACTGTAGAAGATGGGCTGATGGTGATAAAACTGGACCAGATGGTTATCTGGAACTCTTTTTTGGCGGCACATCCTGATTTTGAAGATATAGATTTTATAGAATACGTAAGAGGTGCAAGAAAGCACGCTATGGAAGAAGGATATAAAATCAAAAAGATAGTATTTGTGGACTATTCTTCGCTTGAGATAATGGGCATACCAATCAAATTTGAGTCTGAGGTGGCTGAATAATGACAAAATCTTGGCGGCAACAATACAAAGACCTATTGCTCAAAAAACATGCTATTGAGAAAGAGATCCATATAGTTGAAGGCAAATTAAACAGATCATTCAAAAAAGGCCAGAAAGTAAGAATTGATTATGATTCTTGTGTGAAAGGCATGATAGGCGTTGTTGATTACTCAAGCACATGGAACGTGTTTGTAAAAATACCTGACTTTGGTTGTCCGACTTACGACTGGAAATGTCTAACAAAGGTGAAATAGATGGTGCACTTCAAAACACGCGGCGGAAAGTTCTGGAAACTATTTTTTTGGTACGATTACAAGCTAAAGCTCTGGCCGCCGTTCATGAAGGTATATTGGGGTTTTAAAAGTTGGCGGTACAAGATAATATTCCAAAATGGCGGAAAATTATTAATAAAAGATAGACTAAAGTTCTGGCAGAAGCCAAAACAAACAGGAGCGTGGGGATAAAATGCCTATAATAAACGTACTCTGGGAAGAACTGATAGATGGTTATCTTGATAAAACAAACAATACTTGTATGGATCATAAAGAGACAAGACTAATATTGATGGCGTTAAAAGATATCCATGAGAGTTTGGAAGAGATAGAGGATAGGTTGCCTGAAAAACAAAGAGAGTGGAACGGCCTCCCGGAGGATTTGCTATGAAACCAATAATAGGCGAGAATTTATTATTTTGGGAAAGGGACAAACTACTTACGGGCAAAATAACTAACTTTTACCCAAAATCTATGTGTTCTAAAGGGGTGGCTATTAGTTCATTTCGTATATGTACCTGGAGATCTGAGGATGAGATATTCAAGACCAAAAAATCGGCGGTAGAATGGAAAAAAGAGAAATTAGCTAAGTGGCTAGAAAAACAAATGCAATCTTATAACAACAGAATAGAAAAACTAAAGGAGATGATATAAAATGATAGTGCCAAATATAGTACACAACAAATTAAAGAAAAGTTATGAAGAGATCTGCAGCAGTTACGAACATGCACATTTTATAAACAAGAATCTGCAGGAGAAATTAGTTCTATTGACAGAAGACCGGGACGATTTAAAAACGGAGATAGCATCTGTAAAGAATTTGCTTAAAGGAAACAATATGGCTTCCGAACTAGCTAAATTAAAGTGCGAGCTGGATAATCTTAAGGTACAGCATGAGAATCTAAAAAAGCATAAAGATTCAGAGGCCGAGATCCTGAGAAAAGAATTGTCGATAGATAGCGCAGTTCTTGAGAAAAAGAAAGATAATTTTAAAAATGAAGTAAAGAGAGAGGCTGCAATAATTGTCAATAAAGAGATGAAAGAGTTGACAAAGGACTGTATGGACACAATAAAAGACATGAAAAAAACTACCATCGTTAAATAATGCCTCACGCAATTTTCAGGTACTCGCCTATTTACCGCGAAGTCAAAGAGATAGAGTACGCTAATGACGGATATCATGATTATTTGCCTTTGGTTTACATTGTCTATGAGACGAAACGTACCGGCGAGATGTTTACCTTGAAATTCGAGCTGAAAACAAACGATATAAGCCACCCTGAATATATATTGGTGGATGCAACTGAAGAACGCTGTTTTTGTGGGTTTCACCCTGAGAAAGAATGGAGTATGACATAAAATGATGCAAGATCTACACAGACTAAAACTAATAAGACTTGCTTTGGCCAGGTTACAGGCTGATGACTGGACGGCAACTCATTGTGTAGAGGGATTAAACGGGTTGCCAGAGCCTTATTACGATTGCCGCCCGGATATTGTGCTGATCAAAGACCAGAAAATGGCGGTAGTAATCGCAGTATCCAGCCCTATGTTAAACGATTTCCTCAGAGAAAGGCTAGAAAAGATAGGGTTCACCAGCAATTTGCTAAAGGTAATAGTGATTGTCCAGAGACGTGATTACCGACTTCTTCTGCAGCTGTATAAAAGATGGAAGAATGTCCAAATTGATACTTTCCTTGTGAGTGATATGTAAAATGGCGGGAGAAAAAAAATGAAAAAGAAAAAAGCAATAGAAAATGTAACAACCTGGCTGGAAAACAATCTAAACATTGGCGATTCGTTGTTTGTGGATATAAACGTGGCGAGTACACCTCTAACGGGAATGGTAGACGAAGTGATCCATAAAAATGCGCTTGATTTAAAGGTCAGGATAGACTCGGAGGAATCTTCTTGAAGACTTGGTACATAATGCATGTCAAACAATCTGGCGGCAGTGAATATATTATTCAAGTAACTGATTGGTTCGAACGTCAATTATCTGAAGATATAGAATATCACCTTAGAGGCTATATAATAGACTCTAACAATAGATTTATGCCTGTTGGAGAGGTTGTTAGTTTCTCGTACATTTATTTTACTGCCAAAGGCTTGGTAGAACAAAACGATTTCTGTAGATCTAATTGTAGCTTAAATCTCGTCAATGTTTTGGATGTTATAAGGGAGTACAACTGGTTAGAAAGATTCTTTAGGCGGGATAAGGAGAATTAAGATGGAAATACTACAGCAAAGAAACGCGCGGCAGGAAGGCTAAAATAATAGATGTAGATTATTTATGTATAGGTGGATCTCCTGTTACTAGGTATACTCTACAGATGCTTAAATCAAAGGAAGAATTTGATTGTACGCATTATTGCTTCACCAGATGGCATCCACCCGTTAAATGCGATGATTGCGATTCAACAAGAGGCATAGTTGGCGATCTAATGGGCACACTTTGCGGAGATTGCATTAATAAACGAACAACAGAACACCATAAATATGGGCTTGAACATGAATAATTGCGGCGAATGTAAATATGGCGAGATACCAAAACTGACAGATTACATCCTAAATGGCGGTAAATGCAAACATCCAGACATAAAGAAACTATCAGGATCAAAGCTGGATAATATAAGTATCAATTTTGGTTGTATATTGTTTGAATCAAAACTGCCGCCAAAAACTAACGTGGTTGATCCAGATATACTCGCGCAATATTGAGGTAAAAAACGCAAGATTTAAATAATATGAGGTCTATTACTAATCGGTGATAACCATAGAAATAGAAAAAGAATTCAAGAAATATCTAGAACAGAAATATCCTGCAAGAGAAGAAACTGAGAATCAGAAAGAGATATTAAAAAAGCTTAACTTGATTACTGACGAATTGAACAAAGTCTCAACTGATCTGTATAAAGTTATCAGGCCCGATGGCCAGGATGTAGGTATGCAAGTAGTAATAGATGATGACAAAGTCGCATTTGCGGTAAACAATAAGCTGGACATCATGGGTAACGGTAAAATGGTTAAAAAGTTTGGGATTGTTTACAGGGCCAAACGCTGGTTCAAGAAATTTCTAGCGCTAAATTAGCGAAAAGTTTAAATACTAGTTCTGTTTTTTATTATTTATGAACTTTGCAAATTGGATAATAGAGACTCCTGTAATTAAATTAAAATGTGAAGATTGCGGGCATCTTAACGATGAATACGAAGTAGTAGAATACACTATTAAATCTAGATTCTTTTTCAGGCATGTAGATCAAAAGATAAAACCCATAACTACCTGCAAAAAATGCGGCGGAAAAAACCTAACAAAAACAATCGGAGGAAAAAATGGAAACACTAAAAACACTTGAGACAGAACTGAAAAATACAAAGGATAACCTAGAATCTTTGGCGGAAAGCTATACCAGGTTCAAGACAGCAGAGTACGCGATTAAAAACTCTTCTGTAGAGAACTTCGCGCGGCTTTTGTATGACTGTAACAGGGAAATTCATAGTAGATGCTATCAGGACAACAAAGATTACAAGCCATTTGATTACATAGAAGGTCATACTAAAGAATACTACCGCGCGCTTAGTAAAATGGTGATAGACAATTTCTCGGTGAGCAAAGATGAGTGATGAAAACCCGATAGGCATGATAAATATGATTGAGTCAGGGGATCTGGATAAATTAGGATACAAAGATTTAGAAATCAAGAGGCCTTGCATTGTAGACTACGACAAATTGAGTTTTTACCTTAACAATTCTGCCCGGAAAGAGATTGTTGAGAAAGAGACTGAGATAATAGAAGATCTAAAACAAAAACATGATGATCTGGTTAAAGAAATTGAAGCAGCAAAAGCATTCAGAGTGTTAGTAAACTTCTGGAAGGACGAAACAAAATCTAATTTCAAGATACTGAGGGAATAGTAAAAAAGGATGACTAAAATGGGAGAAGAAAAGATATGCGATCATTATTACAAACAGGTACCAGCAACAACCAGAGGGTACAAGATGGACAAGGAATGTATCTATTGCAAGGAAAAGATTAAGAACATCTTCCCCGCAACTACTTTTGAAGGGTTTATTCGGCGCTGGGTGCATAACAAACTGACTGACAAGAACTCAAAAGGCGAGACAGTTACCCAGAGAAAGTGCGGTAATTACCATGCTAACGAGACAGAGTTATATTATTTTGGCTTTGGAAGAAAAACCGGTCAAGGAAAAGATATACTTGCGATTAAGTTACCAGACGGCAGGATAATAGGCAACGCTTCCCAGTTACCAAGATGTGGGAGCTACAGGCGCGGCGCGGAAGCACCTGCTCAGCAAGTCATGCAACAGCTAGAGATGGCTCTTATCCCACTTAATATATTCGAGGAAGCAGACCTTAACTTGTTCGACATAAAAATCATCGATCAGAAACCGCCAGAGACGTTGATTGTTCCAGAGGTGTACTGGAACGAATGGCAAAAGATGTTGGTTCCAATGAATGCATGGTCACAAAAAGATAAAGTTACAAAACCGCGCGGTAAAAACATCAAAAATCTAAGGATGGGCAATATCTGGCGGAACAATAACAAGATCAAAGGCTGGATTTTTGACGAACTGCAGACAAAAAACCTGGAAAAACGACACTTCATAGGTGCGATGGTGTTCTCTCTTAAAGACAAATATTATCTGTTTGATGTAGACCGGCAAGAAATCAAGCATTACAGATTCAATGCGTTCCTGTCTGAATTGCCTAAAAAGTGTAGGACTGTCGAAGAAGCGTATAATTCTCTCATGCCAATCAAAGTAAAGAACGCTATTAAGAGAGGTTTAAAGGTGAAGAGACAGGGCGAGTGGTTCTTTATACCAACAAAATTACCTAGAGTCCGGAAACCGTCTGATGAAGCTATTAAGATCTTCGAGGATATGCCTAGCCCAAACAATTTCGATCTTAATTTGTGCACTGAATGGAACAGTAACTGGAATATCAAAAAAGAAAGCATAGACATCAGAAGATCAAAGATCAACAGCAAATATCAAAAATCGTTTGACAAGAGAGTTATCGATTATTTTGCGTATAGAGATATTTACCTTGAAGCCACAAAAGAGATGCATCAGGCAGACCCTGATAAATACGCGTCTCAAGGAGAATTACAGGCAGGAGATAATAGGCCTAATACGGTAGAAAAATTTGTCAATCTTAAGAAAGGCATATTCGTGAAAGGCAAAGTAGAGCATACCGGCCGGGAGCATGAGCCTATTTATTTGAAAGATTGGTGCATAGCGATACCTAACACAGCTATTAAATCGTTTACAATAGTGGGGCAGATAGATTAAAATGCCACTTAGTAAAAAAGACTTGCGCGAGTTCAGCCGCAAAATCTGCCGGAACTGTAAACATTTTACAGAGGGCACAAGAATCTGTGAAGAGATAGAAAAAAAGATTCGGCCTTTTGATAGTGATTCTTTTGAGGATACTGGTATATTTGTATCCTGTGATCCAGAGTTCGGCTGTAATCTTTTTAAGCCAGGCAAAATAAGCTATGAGGACCAAGAAGTGGCGGAAGTAAAACAAGCTACAGAAAATCTGCATAAACTGGGGTTTTAAAATGAAAACAAAATATTTGAGGATAACAATGCCAGACTGTAGCCAGTACGATGTCCCTGCTAAATTGATTGCCATGAACCGGGCGGAATATTATGCAAACAAAGTGAAAGACAGTAAATCAGAAAGAAATTGCAGGTTGATCGAAGAGTACGAGTTCACGATGTCAGACGAATATGAACTCCAAGACTGGGCAGCAAACAACATGTGCTGGGAAGATGTTAAAGATAAAGCGATTAAAATAACAGATAACAAAGAAATAGATTTCCAGGAAGGCTGGGTCAACGGCGAGAAAGAAATAATCGAGAAGGAGGAGTAAAAATGGCGAAGGAACAGAAAGAAACAAATATATATTTTAGAGAAGGTGACTCATTAGATTCGATGGAGAGACATACAGATATAGAGATCTTAAGGGGCGGTAAAAAAATAGGCCATATCTGGTCGCAAAAAAAGGATGGCACCACACCTTATCCTAGCGATAAATCTATAAAAACGCTTAACTCTATCCAAATCTGCGGGTTCGATAAGATGAGCGAGGTATGGTCCTGCGGAATATTTGACAGCAAAAAAGATTGTGTAGTTTACTTTATGCCATTAGATGAACAGTACCATCAAGAGAAATTAAGAGAATATTCCAAGTATGTAGCGAGCTTCTTCGACCCAGAGATTAAAAAGTTCAAGACTGGATACGCTGAGGAAGAAATTGTTAAAATGAACCGTAAAGAAGACAAAGATTTCTCACAAATGAAGTCTTTCAAAGAATGGCTTGATAAAGAGGGCGCATTTTGATAACTGCAAATAAGCTGATAGACAAACTGCTTTGGGACCATAACACCTACGGCCAGGAGTATATAATTTCTTATTGGGACAATGTGTCTAAATCGTTAAAAGAAGTAGATTTTAAGGAGATGGTATTCACTGCTGGCAACAATTTCAGTTTTGAGCGAGAAGTAGATGGAGAATTAATTAATATACCATTTCATAGAATAAGAAGAGTAACAAAAAACGGGGCGGCAATATGGGAACGCACAAAAAAACTGGCGGAAGATCTAGCAAAATAAAACAGTTCACTAGCTTAGAGACTTTGTTCTTCGGAACTGCGGCTATTGTGATGATACTGTTAGGCATAACCCTTCCTGCAGCCGGATGGTATTACTCAACAACTATTTTTGATAACGAAGCGTATAATATGTGGTCTGTGATCGCCCTTATGTGTATATGGTTCATAGGCATGAGCATTTGGTCGATTAAATGCAACAAGAAACACAAAAAGTTCGCGGCAGAATATCTAAAAAGATATCCGAGGTGTAAAGGTGGTAGTTAAGTTGATCATTATTTTGGCTCTGTTGGTGCTTTTGACAGGCTGCACAGGATTTACAGAATTTGAATCGTGCATGAATTATTGCGCGCAATCGATTGGTTGTTATACTACTGGGTTGGATATTGAGATAGATTGTAATGTCAACGGCAAATATGATAAGAAACTGACAGAATTCGTGCGGAAAGATTGTTTCGATAAATGCAGAGGTGAAAAAGATGTGCAATAAACATAGTACAAAAAAAGTAGAGGCATTGATCAAGTTAAAGAACTGCGAGTATTGCGCAGGTCCATTTCTGATTCCAGAATACAAAACAGTAAGAGTAGATTCGTGCATGGCAAACTTCATAAGATGTCTGGCTAAGGATTACATAATAACCGCAGGCTGTTGTTGCGGGCACGGTAAATATCCTCTGACTGTTATCTGTAAAGACGACCGCGGATTCTTTGAATTAATAAGCGGTATAAGAATACCTAGAAAAAGAAACTTTTACAGGACAGATAAATCAGGAATCTATTACTTGCCAGAACTTTTGGCTGCAAAGAATCAATAACTAACATACCTTTTAACATACCCCAGATTCAGGGCGGTAATTATCGGATTGTTAGATACAACAACCTCAAAACCATGTTTTTCTTTTTTTATTTTTATTTCCTCTATTTCTTCAGCCACAAATAGGGTTTTTACATTACTCCAATCAGAAATAATACCGTAATCAACCAATTTGCTTCCTTTGCCTAACATCCCTGCGAATTCTGTTACTTTTCTTTCTATTTCCGCCAAATTGCTATTTTTTAGATCATCCTGGGATGCTTTAAACAGTTCATTAAGTCCCTGGAGGCTTGTATAACCGATATCTTTGGTAGCTATAACTTTTTTTAGCACTTCGTTGTTAAGATAATTAATTAGTTTCTCTTTTGCCGGTCCAGGGCCGCCAAGTAGTATTTTATAATCAGGTTTCTCGATAGATAGCTCAAGCATTTTCTGGCTGACCTTTTTGCACCACTTGATTTTTTCTACTTCTCTTATTCTTTCGTACCTTTTAGCTGACTGGCCGCCGGCTTTCTCTTTGCCAGGCACTTGAGATTCTTCAGAGTAAATGACCTTTATCTTCTGGTAGATTATTCCGATGGTTGCTTCTCTGTTATCGAAAGTGAGTAGTATATACGGCTCTTCGGACGAAACATCTGGGCGGTAGAATTCTTTTCCACAATGATACTTTTTTTCTATTCCTTGATATTCGTTTACTTCGAGTTTGTCTGTCTCTCCATTATACAAAAACGAAATACCTGGTAATTTAGAAGGATATGCGCTAAAGACAATAATCTATCTTTCTCAGACCTGACTGTATCTCTTGCCGGACAGCTTGGCTTTTTATGTTCTCGGCGGTCTTGATCTCTTTGTTGACAAAATCTCTTGGGTTCTTGCTTCCTTCAGGAAGATATAGGCTTATGTTCATGTTTATTCCTCTTGATCTCTTCTGTTGTTGAACTCTTTAGTCCAGTAATCATCATCTGTTCCTTTTGAGAACACTTCGACCGGCAAATGCTCTATTTTCTCTATAAATTCATCCACATTGAAATAGTTTGACGCGAACATATATATTTGATCTTCTATATTTTTATCGCCATTTGCAAGTGGCGCTATGTTTTTTACTTTGAACGGCAGGATTTTATTCAGCTCTTTTTCTTGCGCAACTGACAACATTCCGCAGATTATTATGTTTATTACTTTGCTCATAATGATTGTAATGTGAATATAGTATATAAACCTTGCGGCAAAAAACAGAAAAGTTTAAATACTTCCGCCACTTTAACTGATTAATATGAGATCTAGAGAAACAATCGAGGCGGAGATAAAAACACATGGGGAGCATTTTGGTATTGATTATCCAGGGATTCAGATAGAGTTGTTGTTAGACATAAGAGATCTGTTGATGTCAGACAGAGTGCAATCTACTAATTTGGTGGAAGTAGAGACTAAACTTACAGAAATTCAAAGGGATATGCAAAGAGATGTAGAATTTCTAGACCTGGCGGCAAGTTGAAGATGAAAGAATTGTCCTAGAAATAAAAAATCAAGAAAATAGTCAATCACCCCACCGCAAGCAGTGGGGTACCCGCAACTTAGATAAATGGACTCTGCAGATAGATATTTTGCGGCAAAAGCAGGTATAGACATCAGAAAAGTATGTAAAAACTGCAAACATTGGAAACTGAACAAGGAGGAAGACAAAGAATTTCTGGAACTTATTCACGGAAATCGGCGGCATTGTAAAGAGCTGATAAAAGGTCTAATGTTCGAACATCTACACAAATTCAGCCAGATTCAAGGATGTATCCCTTTACCTGACGCAGAATTCGGATGTAACAAATGGGCGGCAAGAAAAGGGTTGTATGAGGTTGAAAATGAGTAACCACCTGGAAATAAAAGGAGATGTAGAATACATACATTTACCGGACGGAGATCATTTTGGATACTGTCATCATTGCAAGAAAAACAAGCTAAAATTGACGGTAAGGTTCCATGAAGGTATGTGTAGCGATTGGATAGAAGTCATTTGTCCACACTGTAAAAAAGTCATCTGGATAGCTGAACTGACTTCAATGGGATTAGAGGACGAAAAAGGCTTCAAAAGAGTGTGCAAGGATGGCAGAGTACTTATTAACGACAACACAAAATGCAAAGTATGTAAAAAACCAACAAATAGGTTCGATTGTGAGAGTTATTGGTTCGATAAGAACAAAATAAGCTGTGTATGCTCAGAAAAATGTGAGGAGAAAGAAAAAATATTGGAGGAAGAAGATGAGCAGTTTGATTGTTGAAGTAGTAGAGTTCGAAAAAGAGGACCATCCTAATGCAGACAGGTTAGCGATCGCTAAAATCAAAGGAAAGGCCTGGCAATGTATTATTAGTAAAGACTGGAAAGAGCCTTTTATTGGCGTTTACTTTCCGATTGACTCGATTCTGCCGCCAAATTTGGTTGAAGAGTTTAATTTAGAGAAGATGACAAGCAAAGGCCGTATAAGGTCTGTCAGACTACGCGGAGAGCTCTCTCAAGGACTTTTGTTGCCTTTGGAAGGTTCTATAAGTAAAAGTGAGATCGGCAGCGATATTGCCTCTAAACTGGGTATAACTAAATACGACCCGCCGATACCTATTAACATGAGCGGAACTATGGAAAAAAAGCCTGATGGCTGGACAAAGTACACTGATATCGAGAATATTAAGAACTTCCCGGCAAGTTTCGAAGATGGCGAAATAGTAAGCTGTAGCGAAAAAGCCCACGGAGCCTGTAGTTCATTTATGAAATTTGGAGGAGAATTATTTGTTAGCTCTCATAATGTCTGCCTTAAAAGAAACAAAGACAACAGTTACTGGCGCGCGGCGATAGAGATAGAAGACAAACTGATGGAGTTCTTGGGGGAAGGAGACACACTTTTTGGTGAATTGCTCGGCGTACAAGAGCTTAAGTATGGCTTAGAAGGCGGGAAAGTAGCTATTAGATTCTTTGACCTTCTTTCTGGCGGTAAATATATGGACACAAACGAGTTCAGACAGAAAGTAGGAAAGTTCTTTGGCGAGGAATATCTAGTTCCACTTCTTTACGAAGGCCCGTTTAGTTACGACAAGATGCAAGAACTGAGTTCCGGCGATTCTGTTATTCCAGGAGCTAATCATATTCGAGAAGGGATAGTAATCAAACCAATCAAAGAGAGATATGATGGCAAGATAGGCAGAATAGTATTAAAGTTTATCTCTGACGATTATCTACTGAGCAAAGGCAAAAAAACGGAGTATCATTAAAATGGGAACCTACGGAATCGGCGGCATCGTCCTTGTTAAGAAATGATTTTATTTTTTTCTGTTTTTTTAGAAAGGTTTATATAGTTCTGGTGATTTAGTTATATTATGGACACTGTCTGGCGCGCATCTCAAAGGTCCTGCAGGTCGTAGAGATTTTCGAAGGCTTTTACCGGGAAACAGCCAGTGTCCTAGCGGATATAGCTCAGCCTGGTAGAGCGTCCCCTATAGTGGGGGAAGTCATCTGTTCGAATCAGATTATCCGCATTATGGAGAAAAAAGACCGAGTTTGTGTAAGCTGTGGCAAAACTATCTGGGGCGTCAAACGATGTAGGGATTGTTTTACAAAAGGCCGGCGGAATACAGTATCACTTAGAGAATGCAATAGGAGAAGAGCTAGTCAATCACCCCACCGCAAGCAGTGGGGTACACGCAACTTAGATAAATGGACAAGATAACTACACTGATTCGTGAGAAGATCAAAGAAATTGAAGCGGAGAAAGGCGTAAAAGTACTGTTTGTAGTTGAGAACGGTAGTAGAGTGTGGCGCATGAATTCAGCAGATAGCGATTACGACGTAAGATTTTTGTATTATTATCCGGTAAACCAGTATTTGAAGCTCCGTAAGCCTGTTGATGTCATTACCGCTCATTTTGATAAAGAAGGTAACAAATGCGTGGCGCAAGGTTGCGAGATAGATATGTTGGGCTTTGATCTGTTCAAATTCACAAAGATGCTTAGCTCATCGAACCCTACAGTGATCGAATGGCTGGTAAGTGATATAATTTATTATGGTAAATCACCTGAAGTTTTTGTAGAATACGCGCGGAAATGTTTCAACCCAGTTTCGCTTTATTTCCATTATAAATCGATGGCGCGTCAAAATTACATCAAGTATATTAAGAGCGGAAACCTAGTCACTTATAAGAAATACCTTTATTCAATGCGAGGTTGTGTGAATGCAAAATGGATATCTCAATTTGAAGATTATAAACTGCCGCCGATTAATTTCGCGGAGACTTTAACTAGATTATTACAGATTGCGATAGATAATCCAGATACAGCCCCTGTTAGTGAGGATGTTATCCTTAAACTGGTAGAAATAATCAAGCTAAAAAAATCCGGGCGGGAGAAAGAAATCATCCAAAACATCGTAAAGATAGATAATTACATAGAAAATTTCTTGAAGAACGAACAAGAAGCACCACCTAAGAAGAAATATGCGGTAGATACCGACCTGGATAAAGAGATCCAAAGAATCCTATTTTGTGAGAATTAATATGTCAAGGGAAGAGATAACAAACTATTTGGACAACAATCCCGGCGAGCATACAACAAGAGAGATAATAAAAGGCACTGGGTTATCAAAGGCTGCAGTGTATATTACCCTTACAAAATTAAGACGCACAGATTTTATCTGTTGCAAGAAAGAATGGATAGAAACAAACAACAGATTAACTAATACATTGGTCTATTGGAGCAAAAATAATAATCATAAATAGAAACATTTAAATACTAGCTCATCGTTTTGTTTCTCATGGAAGAACAAATCTTAAATATGCCATTGACAAAAGATAAAAAGAGTTATGCTAAAGAAGAGTTAACATCCGCGGCAGAGTTTTATCTTGCAAATATGAACAGCCCTGGAGAATTATTCAAAAATTACGAAGGCCTTGAAAAACATTTTGATGCTTGGCGGCAGAATAGGCTAGATAACCGAGTTCTTTATAAGCTAAGTTATAGAGAATGGTTGTTCAAATTATCGTTCAAAGGATTGTTTAAGAATTTCAAAGAAATTAAGCTGAAGCATAAAAAGAATATTGAAATACTGGTCAATCACCCCACCGCAAGCAGTGGGGTACCCGTTGCCTAAAATAAATGGATTATTCAAGACTTCCAACAAAAGGATCAGGTGATTAAGATACCTAATTATTTAGTACCATTATACAACATTACTGGGCGACAGATAACAAATAAAATTAGGAATATCAATAGAAACATATCCATATTAGAATCTGGAAAAAGAACAGATTTCAGTTATAAAAGATATTTATATAACCAGATGAGAAAAACAAACCTGCAGAAATTGCGGGAGAAGATAGGTATATATGGAGGAAACAAAAATGCAAGTAAAAAATGTGCTTGAAGAAGCAACCAAAGAATTGGCGGAAGAATCGCAAGAAAAGATAAAAGAGATTGTCAAAGCAAGCCTAAAAAATGTGAATAGCTGTAAGAAGACATTAAGGGCGGCAGAAAAAGCGCATGAGGAACTGCTTAATTCAGATATAGACGACATTGAGCTAGACGATTATGTCTATAGGACAAAAAAGTAGAGGATTGTACAATACCAGAATTACTTTTTGCAGTGAGAGAAAAAATAAAACGAGGCAAAAAATGAGCTGTCCTAAATGCGGTTATCCAAAGACAATGTACGACGAACTAGAAAAACATCATATCGAAAAAGGCGCAGGATATCATTTAGATTGGTTCGCAGAATGTATCCTTGACCTGAACAAACGACTTAAAGAAGCCTAGAGAAAGCTAAAAAAGGCTGGCAAGATCATGAACTTAAGAAAAATAGATGATACACAATGCCCAATTCGAAATAGAGTATTATGTGGAGAAGTACCATGGTATTCGTAAAATACAGATGTCCTGCATGTAAGAAAGTATTTGTCACAGATACAACGCCGCATACCATGAAATACTGTCCTAACTGCAAAAACTGCGCGGTAGATCTTGAAGAAACTTATTGCAGATTTATGATGCATGAAGGAAAAATGCCTGAGTTTATTGAAGAGTTCAAACCGCCATGGTTCGGTAACGAAGAAGAATATCATTCAGCATTTCTGTCATGGCTCAATGACTCTGATGAAGAATATATGTTATTCAAAGACGGCCCGGGACTTTATGCGTATCTTGTTAAAGGAAAACAAAATGCTATTTGATATAAACGAAGAACAACAGAAGATTGGTGAGCAAAAGCTTCAAGAGACCTCCTGAAGGAATAAGCTATAACTTTGGTTGCAGGTTTTTTGAACCAAGATAATTTGGTAGTAAAAAAGAGGGAGACATGGAAGAGTATAGTACTCTAGAAATTAGAGAAAAGTTTCAGAAACTGATTGAAGAAGAATACTTGGGCGAGTTGATGAACCAGGCAAGGACCGCTAACTCGTTGTCTATAGACTTTAACAAACTTATAGATTTAGACCCTATGATTGCTGCTGAGTTGTTAGATAATCCTCAAGAGATAATAAAATGCGCGGAAATGTCTTTAGAAAGCTTTGAATTAGATATAGACCTCAAGAACTTCAGGATAAGGTTTTTTAATCTGCCAGAATCCAGTTTAATCTCTATCAGAGACCTTCGGGCGGAACATCTAGGAAAATTCATATGGTTGAAAGGCATAGTCCGACAGAAATCTGACGTAAGACCTAAGATATTGTCCGCTAATTTTTCTTGCCCATCATGCGGTAACACCATAAAAGTAATTCAAACAAGCAAAGAGTTTAAAGAACCTAATAAGTGTGGTTGTGGGAGAAAAGGAAAATTTAAATTAGAAAGCAAAGAACTGATTGATGCGCAGAATCTGGTATTGGAAGAATTAAGCGAGGAATCAAAAGGCCAGCCCAAGAAGATAAATATAGCTTTATTAAGCGATCTTGTTTCTCCGGTAAACGAGCAATACATAAGTCCAGGTACAAAAGTTTTTGTTGTTGGGTTGTTAAAAGAGACACCTGTGACATTAAGAACTGGCGGTAAAGGAACAAATTGCGAGATTATATTTGAAGCTAACAAAATTGGCGCATTGGATGAAAGTCTAATAAACCAAAGTCTTACAGAAGAAGATATAGCAAAGATAATTGAATTAAGCAAGAATACAAAGGTTTTTGATATACTTGTAGAGTCTATTATCCCCAACATTTATGGTCATGAAGAAATTAAAAAAGCATTGGTTCTTCAACAGTTTGGCGGAGTAAGAAAAGTCAATAAAGGTTCTGTAAGCCGAGGAGACATCCATGTGATTTTAGTAGGTGATCCTAGTTGTGGCAAAAGCCAGATGCTAAAAAGAATGTCAGAGATCTCACCTAGAAGCAGGTTCGCCAGCGGTAAAAGCAGCAGCTCTTGCGGGCTTACCGCGACTGTTTCTAAAGACGAGATACTTGGCGGCTGGAGCCTTAGCGCAGGTCAAATTGTTCTTGCTGACGGCGCTTGTCTTATGCTTGATGAGTGCGAAAAAATGGATAAAGAGGATCTTAGTTCTATGCATACTGCGCTGAGTCAGCAGATAGTAGTTATCAATAAAGCAAATATATCGGCTTCCCTTCAATGCAGAACTTCTGTATTGGCGGCTGCTAACCCTAAATATTCACGGTTTGATCATAATAGCATGGATTATTTTAAACAGATAGATCTTCCTTCATCGCTTCTCAGCAGATTTGATTTGATATTTGTAATGTTTGATATGCCAAACAAAGAAAAAGATGATGAACTCGCAGATTTTATTCTGAATTTACATGCTAATTCTGAGGAAGATATAGAGCTTATCCCTGATGATTTGTTAAGAAAATATATTGCGTATACTAAAAAGATATGTAAACCTAAATTGACACCACCGGCTTTAACAGTTTTGAAGGCTTATTATCTTAGGATGAGAGATATCAGCAAAAGAAACCAAGCCTTAGCAATATCCGCCAGGCAGTTGGAAGGTCTTATTAGATTATCCGAAGCAAGCGCGAAGGTCAGACTGAGCGAGGAAGTGACTAAAGAAGACGCAGAGAGAGCGATTGAATTGGCGGCTTATTGTCTGAAACAGGTAGCAACAGATTCCGAGACCGGCAAATTAGACATTGACATGATCGAAAGCGGCACGAGCTCTTCCCAGAGAAAGAAGATTGGCGATATAATGAGCGTGATAAGAAAACTCGGCGGCGACAAGAAAGAGATAACTCCTGAAGAAGTGATCAAAGAGATGGACATGGATGAAGACAAAGTCAAACAAGCGCTGGAGAAATTGAAAAGAATCGGCGATATATTCAACCCAAGGCCCGGCACGATAAAGATAATGCCTAACTGACCGAAACATTTAAATAGTATTTGGTATTTAGAACAAATGGTGATAAAATGATATTCGAAGTATGGATGGTACTGTTCATTTTGGCGACAATAATAGGTTATGTGATGGACCCACCTAGTTACATCTACAAAAAATATGGCGGTCAAAGTCCAGATTGTACAGTCAAAGACAAAGATGGAAAAATAATAGATACAGATATAAATAAATTTATTTGTTTTATGCTGTTTCTTGTAGGATCATTTATAGAGATTATAGTAATTACTTTGACTATGTTGTGGATAGCTTCAAAAGGGGTAGTATTCGCAAAGTATTACGCTTTTTGTTTTATAGGTTACTTAGTTATCGGATTGTTTATAGGTACTCAGAAAAAGGTTGTCCCTACTGGCCGGAATTTGTTCGAGAAATTTATGAGATTAAGTACCACAATAATTGAGCTAGGATTAGCAAGTTACGCTCTTTGGATGGTGATATAAATGACGGAAGACAAACTAAAACCAGGAGAATATCCTGAACCAAATGATCCAAACAAGATACCAATCGGCGCAAGGCCAATTCAAGATAGCGAAGGAGCATTATGTCAATTAGCGTTACTTACTAAAAGGATAGAACATCTGGAACAATTTGTTATACAAGACAAACCAAAGATAATAAATCTGCCGCCAAATGATGAGCTAGACAGGCCTCATTTTGAGGTATTAATAAGGACAAGAGATCGTTTTGAAGAGACAAAGACATATATGCATAAATTAGCATTCGAGAGAAAGATGCTGGCGGAACCGGACATTTTGCATCGAGAGTTCGATAGGTCAATTAATATGATATTAAACAAAGAGGCTGAAGAATATGAAAAAAGATAGTAAGATAAAAAATATAGAAGACCTGAACGGTGTCGGCCCGGCATGTCTAGAAAAACTAGCAACTGCAGGTTTTCATGATTTGATGAGCATAGCAGTTGCTACACCTTCTGAATTGACAGAAGCGTCAGGGATGTCTATTTTGGCGGTAAAAAAGTTAATAGCCCAGGCAAGAGATAGTCTAGAGATGGGGTTTATAGGCGCAGATGAGGTCCTTGAACAGGATAAAAATAAAATACAGATAAAAAGTGGTTCTGAAGAACTTGACAAACTATTGGGTGGAGGATTTGAAACAGGGGTTATCACCGAACTTGCAGGTCCGTGGGGCTCTTGTAAGACGAATGTAGCACATCAATTAGCAGTCAATGTCCAAAGATCTGTAGAAGAAGGCGGCGCGGACGGTATTTGTGTATATGTTAATACTGAAAGTTCTTTTAGCCCAAAAAGGATAGAACAGATGGCCGAGGCACTTAATATGGACCCTCAGAAAGTTCTAAAGAACATTAGGGTGGGCAAAGCTGTAAGTTTCGATCATCAGGCATTGATGGCGGAAAAGATAAATGAACTAATAAATCAAGGTGTAAACGTAAAACTTGTGGTTGTTGACTCGATAATAGCCCATCTGAGGGCTGAGTTCCAGGCTATTTCTACACTTGCTACAAGACAGCAACATCTAAATAAACACCTCAGAAGCCTAAACAAACTGGCAGCATTGCATAATATCTGTGTTGTTGTTACAAATCAAGTGGTCACTAATCCAGGCCAGACGTTCGGTGATCCTACGTCACCCGTCGGTGGTAACGTGCTCGCCCACAGCGTAACCGTTAGAGTCTATCTCCGCAAGGGTAAGAAAGGAACAAGGGTCGCTAAATTAATAGACCATCCAGGGAGAGCAGATGGAGAGTGTGTATTTCAGGTGACAGCAGAGGGAATTCGAGATGTATAAGAAAGCACAAGATTTTAGGGTAATAACTATTTTGGTAGGTATTATAGTGATCATTGCATTATGGAGGGTTTACACAGTTAATAGCCGAATTGATATTCCATATATAGAGGTTGTGAATATAACAACTTTTTGGGACAATATGTCAGAGGAAGTAATAGTAATCAACGAATCTGAAGGAGGAGAACTAAAGATGGTAAAGAATAATACAGTGTATTACAACAGCAAAATCAACAGGTTCAGTCAGGTACGAAAACGGGGTGGCAAGATATTCATCAGCTACACGGAGTATTATGGAGATGCTTCTAGAAGTACAGATGCCGCGCCAGTCACTGAACATTACTGTAGAAAAAACTTAAAGGAGATCAATAATGTGAACGATTACGCGAATTTTGACGGAATTGGATACAGGGTAAAAAAGAAGGATTAAAATGGCAGAAAAATATGATAGTAAGTTAGAGACATTAAAACACCAAAAAAGAGTTGCAGGGCTGATGGCAAGTGCGATTGTTGATTTACAGATAAGAGCGCATACGCATGACGAGTCAAAACTTTCGGCGGCAGAGAAACCATTGTTTGATTTATATACGCCCAAGTTAAAGGGATCTACTTATGGCAGCGAAGAATATAAAGGTTTTCTAGCTGGTTTGAAACCTGCGTTGGACCACCATTATAAGCACAATAACCATCATCCTGAATATCACGAGCATGGAATAGATGATATGACAATCCTTGATCTGTTTGAGATGTTCTTTGATTGGAAAGCTGCAAGTGAGCGGCATGATATTGGAAATATATTCAGTAGCATATTGATAAACAAAGAAAGATTTGGCATGTCTGACCAGTTGGTTAAGATCTTTGAAAATACCGCCAGAAAATATAGTAAACAATAAAATGAGCGATACAAAATCTGGTGGAATAGGATTTTTCGGTGTATTGACTATTGTATTCATAGTGCTTAAACTGCTCGGCAAGATAGATTGGTCATGGAAATGGGTATTAGCGCCACTATGGGGATCAATACTTGCAGGCATAATCATCTGCATATTAGTCTTTATAGGATATGTTTATGGGATGTTATGACCGGGTAAACAATTCTTGTTTTCAAGATACTAAAAAATGGCGCCAAACAAACAAAAATGGGATGAGTTTCTGCCTTTAGAGAAAGCTTTCAGGAAACATAACTGGACCTGGTGGCCTTCTAAAGATTTGTTTGATAACATAAAAGTCTCAAGAAAGGATGATATGTATCTGTATAACTACAATGACAAGCACAAAGTACCTAAAGATCATCCTGTCTTGGTCAAATGCAGAGGGTTGGTAATTAGAGAAGACGGTGAGGTTCTTTGTTATCCTTTTGATAGATTCTTTAATTACTTCGAGAAAGAATGTAAAGAGCTAGACTGGAACTCGGCGGAAATATTATCTAAAGAAGATGGGTCTCTTGTAAACTGTTTCTGGAAAGACAATCATTGGGAAATAACTACCAGAGGCTCTTTTTACCCTAACAATTCAGATACAAATTTCGCGGAATTATTTAAAGAGCATTTCAAAGGATGGGACAAACTAACAAACGAAAAGATTTGCTGGATATTCGAGCTAGTGACCAAAAAAAACAGGATAGTCAAATGGTACGATCATGAAGGAGTTTACTTGATTGGCGCCAGAAGTTTAGATGATATATTCTTTGGGTATGAGTTCTGCAATGACTTTCTTGATCTGCTTGCTAAACGATTAGGCGTGCTTAGACCTAAAAGATATTCAGCAATTGATTTAGATGGATGCAAACAATTATTTGGCGGCAAGGAGTTTATTGCTGATGATGAGGGGTTGGTAGTAGTAGACAAAAACTTCAATAGGATGAAAATCAAGCAGGAGAGTTATATTAAACTGAGCAAAATCAAGATGCTGTCTCCACAACATATATTCGAATATATATTGGGCTTGACAGAGATCGACGAAGAATACCTACAGAAATGCCCGGAAGTGATGGATGAATTAAGAGTCATACAACATAATTGGAATTGCTTGCTTGTTGCGATAGAATCTGTTTTTGACAAGATAAAGAACCTTCCTACAAGAAAAGAGTTCGCGGCGGAAGCTAATAAATATCCATATAAAGCAATATTGTTCCAAAAACTTGGCGGCAAAGTCGATTATTCAAAATTAAAATGGAAAGAGGTAGAAAAATGGTAGCGTATGACATCAATTTTAAGGCACTAAAAACAGCAGTTGAGCAAGGACACTGTTTATGTAATCTGAGCAAGAAATGTCCGTGTGAGGGCTTCATAAGCCGCCAAAAATGCACTTGTGGCGTGTTCAAGAAACATAAAGATTGTTACGAGGCTGGTGAGGATGGCTTTCCCATCCCTTACTAACCGAAACATTTAAATACTATACCTCTTGGATAATTAACATGGAACAATGTAATAGAAAAGAGTGGCTGGGTAGCCTTAAAGAAGGAGACAAAGTAGCTTACGACGAAGGCAAATTTATACATGGAATTTGGCGGATAGAAAAGATAATCAGAATTACACCTACCAGAAAATTTACTCTTTCTTCCGGCAAGAAGTTTGACAAAAGGGGAATAATCGGCGGTGAGTGGTGTTTTACTGAGATGGTGCCTGTTACAAAAGAGATAATTGAAAATATTGAAGGCAGAAATATTTTGAACAAGGTTTTGGCGGTAGATTTAAAATCTCTATCAACATACCAACTAAAAAAAATAATGGAGATAATCAAAGATGACACCAATTAATATTGAAGAATCAACAAGGATACTTAACGAAATGACAGTATTTACAGATTCATGGATTAAACAGTTGCAGAACACAATAAACAAAGAGAAAGAGTTTCATTTAGAGACTTGTATAGCAATCACCCATCTTCTTAAAAGGATCATCCTTACTCTGGCTACAAATCCTGAAGTCGCGAAAAACATATTGATAGAAGTAGGTCATCTGATAATATATGAGGCGGAAGCTGTAAAGCAGATAGTGGACAAAAAAGCGGAAGAAGAAGACAAAAAAAGCTATCCTAGCTATGTTGGGTAAAAATGGGAAAAGATACATTATCAATCGGCGACAGGATGAAGAACAATTACGAGAACGTGTTCAGGCTTAAACTGCCTAAAAGAATGCCAGCGATTATCAGGCTTGACGGCAAAGCGTTTCATTCTTTGACTAGAGGCTTAGATAGACCGTTTGACCAGGGATTTATAGATCTTATGATAGATACCGCGCTTTATGTCTGTGAGAACATCCAGAACGCTCAGCTTGCTTACGTACAATCTGACGAGATATCTATACTAATGACAGATTACCAGGGGATAGACACCCAGGCATGGTTTGGCGGCAATATTCAGAAAATAACCAGCATCAGCGCAGCTCTTGCCAGCACTTATTTCTCCAGCAGATTGCATGAGATCAAAGATGATCATACCGGCCAGTTCGATGTTAGTCAGTATGGTTTGTTCGACAGCAGAGTTTTTGTTATCCCTAAAGAAGAAGTGACAAACTATTTTATTTGGCGGCAACAGGACTGGACCAGAAACTCTATACAAATGCTGTCTAGATCACATTTCAGCCAGAAACAGCTGCATAAAAAAGATAAGAACGCAATGATGGACATGCTTTACTTAGATAAACAAGTAAACTGGAACGATCTGGATACTTGGCTAAAACGCGGCACTTGTATAATCAAAGAAGAAAAAGAAATAGAGGGTGGCCAAAAAAGGGCGGAATTTGTGATAGACAAAGGGATACCAATCTTTACGCAGGACCGAGATTACATTGAAAAGAAGGTAATATAATGATCAAAACTATAGAAGAGATATACGAGGAAGGCATAAAACAGGTTATGTTTAGACATGGATTGCCAAGAGACCGTATCAGAATAATGACTCCAGATTAGGAGTTTAGATTTTCAGATTATCCCATGTGTACAATATCTATTTTCGGAAAGATGTTTGGCTGGGAATTATCAGTATATTACTTCTCTAGAAATTATTTTAAAATACTTGGGATTTCTACATGCTACGATGAAAATATCAAATTGTACTATGTGCATTATTATTTAGATACTTAAAAAGGTGATATGATATGGGATTAGATTCAATCTGGGACGAGGAGGGTGATTATCTTAATAAAAGATCTAAAGGATTCTTCGCGAGAAGCACCGGTTGTTCTTGCTGTTCAATAGATCTCACAACTGAAGAAGAAGTCAAAAAAGAGGCGGTTTCAAGCCTGTCGTATATGATCAGGGCGGTGCGTTTCTTTAAGTGGGACATTGAAGAGATACCCTTAACAGAGAAGAATTGGCGGTAGAATCTAAATCAATTCCTAAGGGTGTATATTTAGGCAGTTAGGTCAACGATCTGACGGGAAAACATCTTTTATTATTTTGATTTTAGCTCCTATAGGTAGATCGCCATTGATTACATCTGTTACATATTTGTTTCTTAGCAGATGGGAGAATAATAATTTAGATCGTATCTTAATCACTTGTTCTTCTGTTACTTCAAAACCGTCTTTAAAATACCTGGGTTCGTCTTTGTTAAGAGAAGGAATAGTGACTATTTCTCTGGTCCAGCCTAGAGAGTCCATTAGCTGTTTTACTTTATCCATAATTCGTGTGCTGAGGGGACACCGCATTCTTGATGCGGTGGTGAATCAGCACTCTGCCTCCTTAATCTTGCATTTTTGCTTCCTCTTAGTGTAGTCAACTCTTACGTCGTGAGTCGCCACTCACAAGCCTCGCATCTTGATGCGGGGTAGTTGACTTTTCATAATAAACTCAATAAATTGTTCTGGAGGGCGGTAGAAATGTACAGAAATGTAGTGGTAGATCATATCTGGAAAAATGTATTTTACTTTGTTCACATGATCAGTCAGTATCTTCTCGCTAGAACTTATAGCAGGATTCTCTAGACAAAGATCGCAGTCATGATGTCCCAATGAGTCAAGTATATAGCCTTGATGATGCAAGCTCTTTAATTTCCCGACAAAATCTGGCGGCAAAGGACCTGATTCTATTGTCGTGTCAAACGGTTCAGCAATAGTAAGATAGCCTATCGCAATTATCGGATAACCAATTTCCGGGCTTTTTTCCAGGACTTCAGGGAACTCTACCGTCATTTTCTTGTTAATTCTATTATGTCTTTCTTCTACTTCTTGCTTATTCATCTTCAATATCCAGAGGCTCGGTTATTTTACCGCAAGGGCAGTTAGGTATCATCATCTTCCGCACATTTCTATTTTTCTAGCTGCTTCCCAGAACTGTTTGCTGTTCTTTTTTGCTTTTCTATTAAGTCTTGCCAATTCTTCTTCAATTTCTTCTTCGTCCATTTTAATCATCTGGATCTTCATGATCTGCCGGTGAGAAAGAAACACATAAATCGCCCACAGCATATCCATTGCATTTACTGCCACAGATTTTACAGCGCCAAGTTTCTAGGTTCCTGCCGAATATGTAATTGAACTCATGTCCGTTTTTACAATATACTGTCAACATTGTTTATTAATTTCCTTTAAATTCACGCATTTGTTCGAAACCTTCGACTAATTGTTCTCCGGAAAGATAATAATTTCCACATTTATCGCATTTCAAAGGATCTCTGATTATGATCTTATAATGTCCTACATCTATAGGCCTAGGTCCTTTTTCTTGTATTATTTTTCCATCACAATGATAACATTCTGCCATTTTTTCACCTTTTGTTTATAAAGAACATCACTTTTGTAATCATTCAGTTAGTTATTTTAACTATTGAGATAGTTACAAAACTAGAGTTCGCCTACCGCTTCCAACAATTCTCGATATTTGGCGGCAATTTCAAGGGTAATCTCTGGATTGTGTTTGGGATATTCTTTTTCCATAAGTTCACCTGCGCAAGCCCTTAGCCAGGAATTGCACCGGCATCACAAGAGTACAAATCTAGCATTCTACTTTTGAACTATAAGGGCAAAATTTAACCGTCTTAATTAGTGGCACTGGCCTGCATTCCTGAATCCATCTTCAAATCTTAATCCTGTTTGCTTGCAGTATTCTTTGATACTTCTTTTGTTGTTGTATACATACACCTTTACAGGCGTCTTATCGACATCAAAGCTGTCGATCAAAAATTGTTTTGAGTCACATTGGACTATAGAGTCTTTCGACATGGTATTGCATTAAAAAAACGCAATCTGTCAAGTACTAGTATAACTCCCTTTCAGATTAAAATTTCCTGTTTTGATATCCATTTATTTTAGGCAACGGGTACCCCACTGCTTGCGATGGGGAGGAGTTGCCAGTTCACCTCTTCAATTTTTCCTTTTTAGCTTAAGCTGCCCAGCATGATGCTATTATGCCGCCAGGACTTATGCTCAGTAGATATATAAGTCACAAGACTATTTAAACCTTATGGTAAATTACCAAAAGATTTATAAAGGGCAGATTTAGAAATTGATTAATCAATCATATTTAAATGTTTCGTTTTTTAGGGAAAGACTTAAATACTATAAACGCTATACTACTACTAACAGCCATTTTTGGAGGTATTAAAAATGAATGTAAAAAAAACAATCAAGAGGATTACAGCGATAACAGCAGGTCTTGCCATGATTGGCGCGACAGTAATGGGAGCGGCAGCTGCAGATTTAAGTAATTATCCAAGTCCTTTTGTAAATAACGGTATGTTCAATGGATTAATAATTGTAGGCGATAATGCAGCAGCGTCAGACGTGATCGGCGCGGTAGATATAGGTACAAGCTTACAATATTCTTCCAGAAAAGAGGTATTGTCTGATAAGATAAGCATTACAGAAGGAGTACTTATCGAAGCTGCAGGCAATGATCTTAACTATGGAGAAAGTATTGCTGATATAGACAGCAAACTTACAGATGAGGATTTGCCGGCAATATTGTCAGATGGTAGATATAAAGAATCAAAACGAACAAAGAATGATGTAACATATACCCAAAAAATAAGCTTTACAAAAGGTTCAACTGAACTAGTGTTTGAAGCAGATGACAATGACCCTGATGAACCAGTAGATAATTATCTTAAGCTAATAAAAAACCAAGAGATCTATTCTTATGAGCTAGAGTTTGACAGTGATGTAGAGTTTGACCCTGAATATGTAAATGATGAGTTTAAAGGCTCAAAGATAGATATCATGGGCACGACATATACAATAACCTCTGCAGATGAATCTACTGATGCAGTTGATAAACTTGTTCTACATGGAGGATCTATAAGCTCTGTTCTTGAAGAAGGTGGCGCTGAAATTTATACATTGGACGGTAAAGAATATCTTGTAAAAGTAATCTATATTGGAAAAGATTCTGTCAGGCTTAATGTCAATGGAGTATCAACAGAGACTCTCGAAGAAGACGAGAGTGAGGCTATAGAAGGTATAGACTTAACTATTGAAGCTATCATGGCGCAGAACCTGGTAGGCCTTCCAGATCAGATAGAGTTCACAATAGGCTCGCAAGAAATTATCCTTGAGAACGGTAATGAAATCAAGCTTAACGGAGAGACGATAGATGGCACGGTTGTAGATATCGATTCTGAAGAGGGTACTTTGTCAGGCATATCAATTGAATACTCAATCGATGATGATGAGTATATAAAAGCCGGCGATGAATGGACAGACCCAGTGTTTGGATTGTTCAAGATTATGTTTGGCGGAATAGTAAGAGACATAGAAGATATAAAGATAACAACCAAATCAGATGCAGGAAGTCTGGAGTTCGTTAATAACGAAGGAGATAAAGTAGAGATACATTTCATTGATGATGATGAATATCTTGGTTTAGGCGATGATGATGATTATCTTAAAGGCACAATAGATTCTGAAGAGAATCCAATTGGTATGCTTATTGAAGATGCAATCTGTAACGGTTCAGAGATAGACAACGACGCTGAAGATTGTGAAGGTATACTTATGCTAGGCGTAAGCGCAGGAAATGAAGCAAGGGTCTATAAAATCACAAAGGTCGATATTGATGAAGGTAAGTATGATATAAAAGACCTTACCAAAGGAATAATCACTACAGACCTTGAATTCGGCGCGGAAGAAGTAATAGGGCCTATGAACTTTCAGTTAGATCTCAGCTCTGACAATGACACAATTACAGCAGTCAGTTTAGGAGATATCGAAGATATCCGGACAGAGAAAGGCGCAAGGTTAAGTATATATACTACCGATGAAGGCGTAGACATCGAATTATCAGCTGATCCTGACGGTGAAGATATCTATCTTGGAGGAGTATCAATAGGCATTGATTCCGATGGTGATCAAAAGATAACAGTATCAGATGTTGATCTTATGGAGTCAAAAGATAATAGTGATATTGAGATAGGCATTGATAGTGAAGGATACGGCGCAGTGTTCGTATATGATAGTGATAACAAAGATAGTCTTGATATAAGATATCCTGAAGAAGAGATCTACGGCCAGGTATATATCTCGCCAGTTGCCGCGGAAGTCAGGTCTATGACAGAAGGTTATGAAACAATACCAATACCAGTCGGAACTTCAAAGCTTGCTTCAGAAGTTAGAGATATCACAAAGGTAAACTCGATCATTATAGGTGGACCTTGTGCTAACGAAGCAGCATCTGCGGTCATGGGAAACCCTGACAACTGTGCTAATGGTTTCGTGGAAGGCAAAGCACTGATAAAGTTATATGAACATGGCGAGTTTGTATCTTTGCTTGTTGCTGGAATGACTGCGGATGATACTCGAAGAGCTGCAAGAGTTCTTGCTACTTACGAAGATCATGAATTGGTAGGTATGGAAGTTGAAGTAAGAGGCACTTCTCTTTCAGATTACTCAATCGCGACATTGGAATAATTTGCAGATCACCAGGGTAGGATGTCCTGTGGAACCCAAAAGATACCTTCGTTGACTTAATAAGGTATTCTTAGTAGCCGAACCAGGATTTGCTAGCCTTCCAGCCTTGGTATAGTAGCACGTAAAACCTCTCTGTATAGAGAGGTAGTGCATTTTTTTAATTTCTATTTTGTAAGTCTCATTCCGTTAGGTGGGAGATGAATCAAAACAAATAAGGTAGGAACTGCCTGAATATTTCTCATGAAACAGTGTAAAGCGACAAGATCTAATGGAGATAGATGTCCTAAAGAGGCTATAATCCAAGGACTTTGTATATTGCATTACATAAATTATTCAAAAAAATATGGATACTCAAAAAAAGAAAAAAATAATAGATCAAAAGACAGAGCTTCTTCTAACTTGTGAAAGAAAACTAAATAGAGATGTAATAAGCTTCGCGAGAGATATATTAGGTGTAGAGTTTTTCCCTAATCAAGCGAAGATAATGAAGCTTTTTTATGATTCTGGCGTCAAAGAGATCTTGATCGTCTGCGGAAAAAAAAGCGGAAAAGATTTCATGGCAGCCATTTTCGGGCTGTTTCAGATATATAAACTTCTTCTTCTTGAACCATCACCTCAAGAGCATTTCGGTATTCTTGCTGATCAGAGGATATATATACCTAACGTGGCGGTAAATAAAAGCACAGCCAAAAATATTCTTCTTGATTATACCAAAAAGATGATAGGTAGATCAGAATTTCTAAAGATGTTTCTTGCTAGTGATATGCAGACTATAACGGAAGAAGAGATTCGGTTTAAATTCAATCTATATTTCAAAGCTATGCCTTGTGTTTCTTCAGCATCACTAGGTTATACTTGCGGTTCATTACTTCTTGACGAACTTGATTTCTTTAAACATGAAAAAGGCGAAAATTCTGGTCAAGAGGTGTATGATAACATGACGCCAAATCTAGAGCCGGTACAAGATTTTGGAAAAGTGATCATGATAACATCTCCTAACGATATTGACGGAATAGCTTACAAGTTCGCATCAGATGTCATTAAAACAGGTGAGAAGATCGAACTGGGAGTTGATGGGTTAAATGTCTATATCAGTAAAAAATTGTCTATGATGTTTGTAAATGCACCTACATGGGTCATGAACCCACGGATAACCCGGGAAAGGTTACAACCAAGGTTTGATAGAAACCCTGATAAATGCGCGGCAGATTTCGGTGCAGAGTTTCTTAATCCAGCAGGTCTTGCTTTAAACCGAGACAAAATAAACGAAAGCATAGTAGATCGACCGTTTGACATGCATAAAAGCGACGAGCTTGCAAGAGTCATAGCTCTTGATCCAGGGCTTAAACATGACGCTTATGCATTATTAATGGGCTATAAAAGTCAAGAGACTGGCAAATATATATTTGATTATGCTTACCATTGGCAAGGAACTCCTAAAGAACCAGTACAGATTGAAGAGGTCGAGAATCATATACGCAAGATATGTGAACAATTTAAAATACATGCGATAGCGATCGATCAGCATCAATCCGAAAGTACTGTCCAGAGGCTTAGCAAAGAAGGCTTACCTATCAGATCGACACATATAGGTCCAACTTATAATACAAAGATGTATATCAATCTGATAGAGAAACTTAATACTAATTTGTTAGAGCTCCCAAATTATCCCCGGCTTATTGCGGAGATGAAGGTTCTTAGAAGGATAGGAACTGGCGCAAAAGCGAGGTTCGAAGCTCCTAATACAGGTTTAGTAACTTCAGATGATCTTTGTGACGCATTATCCATGGCCCTTTATACTCTTTGTGAGCTTGAAGAATATCTTGAGGACGATGTCTGGGCTATTGGCGATCTAGACTCAGATTTGGCGGAAGAGATAATAGATAAAGAAGAAGAGAACAATGAAAAAAGAGGAAAAGAAAAATCAGAGCCTGATGATTTTGCGCTCAACTAGTTTTATTTGACATATAGCACATTGAACACTTCCACATTTCATACAAGGTGAAGATTCTATATCATTTAGTGTTTTCATCTTGAATCCTCATTGACTTTTATCCTCTCTAAACCTATTTTGTTGTGGCACTCTGGACAATCAATCGTTCTGTCTTTCTCGCAAGGTATTATACTATAATATCTTCCTTTATGATAATGGATAAGACATCTCTGCCCTTTTGAGTGCAATGTCAACCAAAACGCCTTAAAATAACAGGTCCATTCTCTGCCCATTGTGTTCACAAGATACAAAAAACCAATTATCAAGAGGAATATACCAAGGCAAAAAATAGCAATCAATCCTATCACAATCACCGCAGAATATACCCAGTTCGATATTAATATGTTCATTTGTTTGAGGCAAGGAGACACCTTCCTTCAGGGAGGTGAGGAATTGCCGAGTAACTCCATTATATTGTTTGAGCATAATCTATGAAGTAGAGTGTATTTAATTGAATGTGATATTGAGGTTCCATCAATGTCACAAACATCAAAATAACCTGAACTACGTCGTCCTTTGATGAAACCTATCTGCTCCCTAAATCTTACTTTATCCCATTGATTGAAACCAAACAATTTTCCGACAGGTAATTTCTTCTCACTCCTTATACCTTTTGACATCTGATATCTTCTCTGTGTGATACAGACTCTTTTGAATATTTTATCTATATTATTAACTTTACTATGATTACAGATTGAGACAGCATCTGACCAATGAGATTTCGGTAGGTTCAACCGCTGTATGTTTTTTTTGGTGATATATCCAAAAGTCACTTCGACATCAAAATGTTTCTTCAGTTCAGCAACAATAAAATCTTTCAGTATTGTAACGTGAGTTGGAACAACATATGATTTAGGTTTTCTGAATCTGTGTTCGATCCTTCCTGCGTGGAAATCTTCGTGACATGTTTTATGTACAGTGGCTAGATTATCTGGTTGATCACTACCACCATCCTTCCTCTGTTTTATATGATGTGTTTGCAAGATTCCTAATGTTTTTTTGCAAATCTGGCAAGTATATCTGTCTCTTTCAAACACATAAGCTCTTACATTATCGTATCCTGCTGTGACTCCTTTTTGATACTGTTCTCCTTTAATATCAGGATTCTGTAATTTCTGTATATCAAACTTAGCTATTTCCACCACAACTTTACTAACCGGTAGAATCTTGGATAACTGCTTCACCACTTTCACTGTAGAATCTAACTTGCTTTTCATGGTGGGTGGCAGCCAGCCTTCTGATCTTGTTCGATTGTTGAATCTTGCCTGTCGGTATCTTGTCTTTCGGCCTCTTCTACTTCGTCGATACATTGCTCGTCGCAGCATTTTCTTATGTATATCTGTCCTCAATTTTGTTTCGGAAGCATATAATATATTGCTTCCGCTTACTGCTGCACAGCCGATATTGACTGTACCTGTATCTAATCCGACAGTTATCTCCTGTTTATTTATTTCAGCATTCCAATTCAGCCTGATGGTAAAAGGACACAGATTAATAACTACTGCTTTGCCTTGTTTAAGCCATCTTCTGACTGCGCCACATCTTTCTGTAGGCATCAAAGGTTCTCCATCCTTATTCTGTATATACACTTTTTGCATTTTATTTGTGAAGGATTTTTGCTGTAAGCCAGTTCCTTCAAACTGTTAAGTTTCTCTCGCCCATGTTGGAAAGGCTTGTCATGATGTACACACCGTCTCTTTCCCACAAGACTTTTAATGTACATCGACAGTTGCATCGGACTGAGACAATCCGATGGTGTCATGACCTGACCAACGTAGTGTCTATCTCAACACTTGGACTGGTAAACCTGGGCTTCGTTACCGAAAGCCTCTCCCTTTAGGGAGGGGTTGTTTACTCTATCAGCCTCATCCATATCGGTATCATCGCAAAACCTAATATCAGCGCCAGTCCTGCGAATGATGCCTGTATTTGCCAAGGTAACTCAATCATTTTAGCCTATTAAATAGTTCTAATGGAGTATCAGCAAGTATGTTCTTATCTACATTTACAAGAAAGTATGCCTCTTTCAAATCTCTTATAGAGTATCCAAGCATCTCAAGACGTAATTCTTTAGTTTGAGCATCCTTAAAAACATCAAGATTTGTTTCGATCTGATGCAATATATGTTCTAAATGTCGTTCAGTATTTCTAATAATGCTGGTAGATATATGGGCGTTTATAGGATCAATTCCATCACTTACAAATATATCTCCATTTTTGTGAATCAAAAAAATAAAATTGTTCTCTTTCAAATATTCAATTATGTTTTTCATTTCCATAATATTTACCTCGACACTGATGTTCTTTTGATGCCTGATGAAAGATAGTATTTGGATTTCCGCAAATTATTACATCCTTAAATATCTCTCTCCATTTGCATCCTACATTGTTTGGATATTTGCATTGACTCATTCTACCAGCCCCTGCCCTGCTTCCTTGCAGATGAAATCCCTATATTGCTTTTTAGGTTCACCATATATAAACTCCAATGTTCCTATTGCATTATGATTCATTTTTGGCTCAAACTCAAGAATCTTTTTGATAAATGTTTTGACATCAGATTTTAGATATGCCAGCCTCTCTCCGCAGATAGGCATCTCGCGTTGTTTTTCACTCAGAGTCTTATGCTTGGCCTCTATCCAATCCTGCCTCTGCAAACAGTTATATGATGAATCAGAATAGACCCATTTGCCATCCTGTTCATATTCCAAGCAGCCATTGCGAATTCGGTATTCGAAGCTATTTATTTGTAGTATCTTGCCCTTCAACATCTCCTGTTCAGCGTCTACCCATTTCATTGTTGCACCTCGAGTTTCTTCTTTTTCTTTTTGCAATCCTATTTCTTTCAGGATACCATGCCTGATTTTTCCTTTTGCGTCGAGTTTTCCGCACTCTACAATCATGTCTGAATCTGTTGTTTCTCTCCATGTGCAACTGCCCGCATATAAATCATACGAGAACTTCAATATTCCTTTGCATTTGATACTCAAGCCTGCATTGATACCCTTGCCTGCATCGATACCCCCTCCTGCATTGATACTCAAGCCTGCATTGATACCACTTCCTGCCTTGATACCCTTGCCTGCATTGATACTCAAGCCTGCATTGATACCCCAGCCTGCCTTGATACCCCAACCTGCATCGATACCCTCGCCTGCATCGATACCCCAGCCTGCCTTGATACCCCAACCTGCATCGATACTCAAGCCTGCCTTGATACCCTCGCCTGCCTTGATACCCTCGCCTGCCTTGATACCCTCGCCTGCATCGATACCCCAGCCTGCATTGATACCCTCTCCTGCATCGATACCACTTCCTGCCTTGAATGAGATATCTCCTTTTGCTGATATTCCTCCTTTGAATTTCACAGTTCCAAGATTTTCTTCAGCGTCTATATGCCCATCGAAGTCTATGGAATCTTCTTTATAGTAGTTTTTTTCATCTAAGTCCGCTTTCCTGATTGTTAGTGTTTTCATTGTTGCACCTCAATTTCGCCTTTAATATAGTTGTCCGCCCCGATTTGTTTATTATACCAACAATCATCCATCATAAATCTCCTTTTCTTCATTCTTCAATCACCAAATCTTTGAGCATAAATCCTATGCCCTTCTTTGACATGCCAAGTTCATTCTCAGGTTGATATAAGGCATGTATCCAACCCTCCCTCTTCAGTATCTCTGTTATCCCGGCTTTCTCAATCTCAGAACATTGATTGTATCTTTTCATATCATTTCACCTTCTTCTGTATCTTCTTTAAGTGCTCGATTTTTTGATTCAGTTTCAGCCTGTTTATCAATTAATTTTTCAATCTCATTCAAAAGATTAATCATATTGTCTGGACAATGTTTATTTATTCTACAATACTGATTTACTTTATTTTCATATTCTTCATTAGCCATGTCTAATAATTGTTCATTTGCAGCTTCTTTAGCAGAATATCTAATTGAAGTATTTGAGATATCATCTATTTCCTTATATACTTGAGTCAAGCCATATTTTTCAATCAAGTCATCATCTATATCATTGTCACAAAATTCTAACTCATAATATTTATATTTTGCAAAACGTTTTGTTCGTGATGTAATAATATACAAAATCAATCGTTTAATGTTCTTCAAAAGATATAAATTAAAAAATTCAGATGAAAAATTATCCAGTACATACTCAATAACAGTATATGAATCCCCTTGACTATAATCACTATCTTTGGGATAGATACATTCAATTTTAAAGGCAGCTTTATTTAAATTAAAATTAAAAGATGACATCTGTGCAGTAATTGAAACTTCGCCATATTTCTGGATCGTATAAGTTGTACCCCAATCTTTACGTTTGAATGCCATATCAATTATTTTCAACCAATCTACATCCAATTTTAAGATCTCAATTTCGTTTTCCACTTTTTTAACCCCTATATTTGTCTTTATCCAAGTTTGGAAACAAAACGGCAGCTAATCTTCTGCCAAGTTTATCTCCTTCTTTTGCAACTCTCATAAATTCTACATCATGGTCATATCCTGGTACGCTATCAATATAAGCAGCCCAATCAACTAACTTATCATTGATATAGTGGATTGATGCAACAGCTAATACCCTGCAACCCAATGCAGATTTCTGATATATTATTTTTTCTTTTGCAATTTTAGATTCTTCCATGAACAAAAAATAATTAAGATATATATAAATATTTCTATTTTTACCCAAAGGTTTAAATACTATGAATGATATAACTACTTAGAGGTAACTATATTGTTCTCAATAACCAAACAAATTCTAGCTCGCGCAAAACAGTCTAACATTGATTATGGTCCAGATACAGATATATCTGTAGGCGCAAATGATAGCGATGATAATTATAACAACCTGTTCACAGGAGTTAAAAATGGCGAAACTGTAACTTTAAAAGATCTAGAGAAATTCTCAACTGTCGAGCCACTCACAAGAAATGGACTATTTCTTAGAAGCTATAGCCTCTGGGGCAAAGGCTTCAAGATATTAGGAGACAACAAATCGGCGGTAAAAGAATGTCTAAATGTCACAAAATTACCTTTTTTTAAAGAATATCTTCTTGATACAACAAAACATCATTTTAGTTATAATGATGGATATCTAGAGAATATCTGGGATGATGAAGTAGTTAAGGATAAGAATGATAATACTATAAGAGACAAAGATGGATATAAAAAGATAATCAAAGAAGGCACAAATATCATAGGATTCAATCGCGCAGACCCTAAATCGATGTCTATTAAATGGAACGAATCTGGCGAGATCACTAGATATGAACAAAAACTCGAAGGTATAAAGAATACCGAGACACTCAAGTTCGAGCCAAGGCAGTTTTCGCATATTGCGTTAGACACTGTAGCGGACCATATTATGGGTCTGGGACTTATACAGCCTCTTGTGCCTACTATCCAGACAGTGATCTCAATGAGCGCAGATTCACGAAAACTTATACGTAAATTCTCTGTGCCGTTTGTTCATGTAAAGAAAAAAGGAATGACAAGGACACAAGTCGCAAAATATAACATCCTGGCAAAATCTATAGACAGTTCAAATTCTCTTGCTTCAGGTGATAATATTGATATAATCTCGCCATTTAAAGATCTAAAAATCCCTGACCTGTCACCTAATTACTTGCTTCATCTAAAGACTTTGGCGGGGGGATTATATGTCCCATTGAATGCGTTACTACAATACGGTGGTGATGCGAATAAGCATTCTCTTACTCAGGTAGCTACTTGGAACAAAGATATAACACATTTCTATCAAGAAAAACTTGCCACTACAATCGAGAACCAGATTTTTAAGCCTCTTCTTGAAGCTAAAGATATAGAAGTTGACAGATTACCCCAGGTTGTCTGGAATCCTTTGGACGAGCAGTCTGAAGAAACAACTAATAAAGTCAATCTTGAATACATAAAAGTTATCGAGGCCGCCAGGAAAGAGAACGCGGTAACTGAGGAAGAGTCACGAAGACTTATCAGAAAAAAGCTAAACCTCGACCCTGAAGAAGACCTTGCTGAAAATGACAGAGCCTGAATTATTCATTAATTTATCTGAGCTATCAAATAAGAAGCTTATTGAATTTCATTCATATATGCATGACCAGTTTCTTAATGAGACTGACCCCGACAGACGGGCGGAGATTATAGAGGTCCATAAATTAATTGTTCTTGAAGCGACTAATAGAGGTTGTCATCACAGGATCAAGGACAGTCTTGATGAATCTCCTGTCAATTCTCCTGAGCCTGAGAGAATATATTTAAGTGATGTCTCTGAATATCTTAAAACTCCAGATATTGAGCTTGTTAAACCTTTTGTATATTTAGTGGGTGGGATTTGCGAGATCGGCTGGTCAGACAATGATATAGACATCCTAATCCGGGCGGCAGAAACAGATATTGCTTTAGAGTACCGAATTTCAATGTTATTTCCTGAAAGATTACAACCCAGACTGCATTTTCTTTATGACGACGAGCTTAAAGGCCCAATCGGAAATTTTATTCCAATATTTTCTAAATCTCTTAAACAGGTAAACCCTGAACTGAGCCTTTCTTTCATGAGCAAGAAAAAAGGGGATTCTTGGCAAGTTCCAGAAAATGTCAAAGGTATGACTATCAAAGATTTAGAAAAACTGGCAAACTTCCAGATAATCGCTGACTTGGACCGTGGTGAGCAAGGTCATTACCAGATGATATTTGCTAATGATGAATTCTTTATAAATGACGAAGGAGTTATTATCTGGCGCAGTTCTGATACTTTCCCGGACCTTGCAAAAGAAGTCTGGAAAAAACGGACAGGTAAAGATCTTGATCTTACTGAATGGGAAAAACGGGCAAAAAGATCGCATAACAAAATGATTGGTAATATTGAAAGGTATAGAAAGCCTATGAATAAACATCAGAAAGTGCTTTATTCTTATATTGAGCCTGAGATGGACCGGCTTGAGCAGCAATTGCTTGACATTGATTATCCTAATATAAAGATCGGAAAAGAGTCGGCGGAAGAACAAGTAAATAATTTAGATTTAGACATTGACTATTTCAAGGCAGCATTGATATTGGGGTTAAGTGCTCTTGCATTGGAAAGCTACAAAACATCCGCAGCAGAACTTAAACAGGCAATACCTACAGAACTGCCAGAAACGGTTTTAAATCGCATAAATTCTGTTTCAGACACCCTGACAATCAAAATCAAAGAAGATGCACTACAGAGCGTTAAACAGGTCTTAAAACAAGGCATAGAAGTTGGCGAGAGCCCTATACTGCTTAGAAAGAGGGTAAGTGATATGCTGAAACAAGGCTTTGTGACAAAAGTACCTGCAAAAATTGATAAAGCAGGTAAAATTATTAGGGAAGCTTATGAATTGCATAACCTGCCGAAATACCGCGCGGAAATGATAGCAAAGACTGAAGCAACTAACATAGTCAATAACTCATACATAATGTCTTTCAGGAAAGATAAAAGAATAACTGGCTGGAGACGAAAGATAGCTAGCGGCAATCCTTGTGAAGCGTGCCTGGCGGAAGCAGGAATTATCCATAAGATGTCTGATGATTTCGAAGTTTTGCATCCTAATGAATCATGTATAGTTGAGCCAGTGTTCAATAAACAGGCTCATGCGAGCTTGTACCCTGACGAAACCAAGAAATGGCGGTTTGTACTACAAAATCATTTTAGAGCAGGTGGATCAATACATACAGATTTTAGGTATCAAGTTAATGATAAAGATTTAAACGGCTGGACTTTATTTACTCAAAAGGCAGGCAAGCTTAAAACGCCTATCGAGACTATCTCTGCAGCCAAATCATTCAATTCTAATTATTCTAATTATTTAAAAATCAACAACGAGCCAGGCATGGGCGGCAAAAAGATACAGACTGTCAAGAAAGGCAAGATGAACAAACCTTGGCTAAATTTTGAAGGTGTTGTCGAACCTGGCGGGACTGGAGCTACCAAGGAAGGCATTGGAGTGTTCTCTATATTCGACAAAGGTTGGTTGGAATTCGGGCGGCAAAGTATTGATTTCAATGAATATTTCTTGCATGGTAAAAAATTCAATGGCAGGTGGATAGCAACCACTGTAGATATCAACGGTAAAAAGACAAGTTTATTCTGGAAACCAAAAGAACAACTGCCTTACGTGCTCACAGATGCATCTTTTGTGCCGCCAAAAGGACTTTCTGCTTTGCCAAAGGAATGGCGGCGGAGAGTGCCAAAAGACCTTAAATGGTGGGTTAAAGGCCTAACAGGGACAAAAGCGCGGGAAGATATAGACGCTATAAGAAAGATGGAAACTAGACATCAACTGACAAATTCAAGATTTAAATTGTACGAGAGATCATCAACAAGCTGGAGCATGGACATAAATACAGGGTCAGAAGTTATAACACTTGTATTATCCAAAAATCCTATACTTAACCATAAATGTTCTACAAGTAACAAAAAAGTCATGTTAACAGGAAAAGAGCTAGATTCCGGAAGTTTAGAGATAATAAACAAGAACGATGATTTTATGTCTATGAGATTATCAGGAAACTATCTTGAAGGATATTACATGTTCAAGAGATTGCCTGGTAAAGGAACGGGTATTTTCAAGAAGACTCAATTGCCAATCAGTTCAAGTTCAGTGCTTAAAGAGATAGAATCTTTTTCTAAATCAATGAAGCATAGCACGGTTCTTAACAGGATTGAAGAGTTCAAGAAAGCAAATTCATATCATAGATTCTCTGCAGGCGCGATAGCGACAAAATACGAACATTCCTGGCCAAGGGTGTCAGATATACCTTTACCTTTAAAAATCAGCGGCATGGCGATCCAGGCAGGGACCTGGCAAGGCATGGACGGGTCGACTGTGACTTATACAAACAAGACAATCGAGAAAGCGCAGGGTATGTTCACAGGCATACAGTTCAGGGACGAGCATAATGAGACAGATCAAGATGCAGTGTTAGGCTTTACAACCAAAGATTGGTTGGAATATGATATAATAACCGGTAAAGCACAGATCTGGTACGACGCTTTGGTTTTTGATTACAATGCCGCCAAAGATATAGTTGAAAGAAAACGGAACGATGTATCTGTAGGTGTCTGGAATTATGAAGAGAAAGACGAGCATGGCGATAGGATCGCTGAAGAGATCAGAAAAGCTGATGAGATATCTCTTTGTAAAACTGGGGCTGTAGACGGAGCGTTCAGCAAACCTGACCTGGCGGCAAGCCGACAGATCCAGGAAATGATTCTTAAGGACTAAATTTTTTGTCTTTTACAACATATATTTTCTAGTAGCCAAAGGTTTATATAGTATGAAGACTATACTACTTACGCAGACAGATTAATGTCTGTTAAACTAAAATGCGTGGAACAACGTAAAACATGAACAGTCAGGAACCGACTTTATTTTTTATGTCATGGTAACTGACTGCTGCATTGGAATAAATAATCTCGCAATGTCGGCGCAAGCTGACACGGTATGGAGAGGAAAACCATATTGCCATTTGGAAATGCTTGGCTGCCTACGGCGGTCAGGGAGGCCTAAAAAGTGGGTATCAATAGATACTTATGACCTGTGAAACTTCGTAGATAATACGTAAGCTCAAGAAGCTAGTAACAGGTTAGCCTGAAACTCCGGGGAGTAATGAAATCCGGAGCAATGTAATCATGAGGTGAGGAGCCTGGGGATTACAGTACTAAGAAGGGTTGCGTAGGGAGTGCTTAGGAGATGTATCATCATGGCGTCTATACCAAGGGGCCAAAAGCATATGCTGATGATGGATCAACCGAGATCTTATGGCTTACAGCTATTATGTACAGCGGTATAAGAAAGCATATATAGTTATTTATTCTTTTATTTATTCTTTAAGTTAGTTTTGAGAAGAGAAGAGTAGTTAAGTAGTTAGTTAGTTTGTTGTTAGTTAGTTTAGTAGTAGTTAGTTATTATAGAGGTTTTTTACCGCTTGTTAGTGGTTACAAATCTGGTTTTTTCGGATACCTCTTTTGGCGGCAGATATTTTAGATAACTTTGCTGTACAGGAAATATAGATTCGTAAATAAACCCTCAAACCGCCAAATTAACACCAAAGACTTAAATACTATGAAGTATATATATACTATTAGTAAGTAACAAACAGCTCTCTCTAAGTGACAGAGAACCTAATTGAGGGCCGGAGTTCTAAGACAAAATCTATTATTAGGGTGATATTAATGCCAGAGGAAGAAAAACCAGCTGAACCTGAACAACCTGAAACTGAAAGTAAGGAGACAGAAGAAGCTATGGAAGAACCTAAGGAATCTGAGGAACTTGAAAAGGAACCTGAGAAAAATGAAGATTCTGCGGAAGATGATGAGGAAGAGTCTAAGGATGAATCTGATAAACCTGCCGATGAATCTAAAGAGGTATCAGATGAAAAACCTGTTGAAGACGTTAAGGATGAGTCTGAGGAAGAAGCTCCTAAAGAAGAGCCTAAGGAAGAAGAGCCAGCAACAGAGTCTGCTGAGGAATCCACAGAAGAAGAGTTTGAGGAATCTAAGGAAGAATCTAAAGAAGTTCCTGAATCTGATAGTAAGGAATCTGAAGAAGCTGAAGAACCTGGTCTAGATGAACCAGCTGAAGAATCTGAAGAAGAGTCTGAAGAAGACGATGATGTTGAAGAATCTGATGATGTTGAAGAATCAGCCGGTGTTGATGAATCTGTTGAGTCAGAGGCTAAGGAAGACGAACCTGCTGGCGATATGTCTGAGGAGAAGGAAGAACACAAATATCCTGACCCTGAGATGAAAGGTTCAATAAAACAAGCTATTGGACTTATCAAAGCAAACAAGATATCTGATGCTATCAAGATGCTTGAGAGTATGAAGATTGAGGCTAAATGTCCAGATTATCCAAAACGTAAGATGGGCGCTATAAAGTCAATGAAACATGCTAACGACCTTCTTGATGACGCTGCTGAAGAGATTCGATCAAAAGACACTGAGATTGACCGGCAGAATCTTGAGATACATCGACTTAAGAAATATGAGGAACAGATAAATAAAATGGAAGCAGAAAAAAAGGATTGTATAATAATGGATCTAATCAACAAAAGGTTCTCGAATCCTACAGATGAGCAGGTTGCTCTTGAAAAGTCTGTATATTCAAAGCTAAGCGTTGATGATTTAAATAAATTGATGGGTAATATGCCGGCAAAGAAGCCAGAGGTACGCAGGGATAGTCATAAAGCTCCTGAGGAAGAAGTAAAGAGCAACCTTAGCGAAGAATCTCGTGAGACCATGAAATCGGCTGGTATTAGTGAAGACACCATCAAGATAATGGAAAATATATAGAGGTAAAAAATGGCAGAATCTAAAGGATCAAAGTCAAGCGGGTTTGTCTGGTCGTTCACAGCGTCAGGCGCAGTGACTGAGGGAGACCTCATCGAGCAGACAACCACAGAAGGTACAGTCCAGACCTGTGCTACAAAAGAGAGCATAAAGATTGTTGGACAAGCAAGCGTTGGTTGTGCTGACGCTGGTAAATGCACAGTCCAGTTCGCAGGAATTGTCGCTGTAAACGGTCGTAAGAACAGCGCGACACAGTACCAGACTGCAATAGTTGCAGGAGAGAGAGTCATGGTAGGCTCAGACGCAACTGATACAAGCGGTATCCTTGGCCAAGTAGTTGTCCATGCACCTGCATCAGCTAGTACACCATCAGATCTGAATACAGATGGCAGAAAACCTATCGGTAGCTTCCTTGCACCAGTTAGCTCGGATGATACTAACACAATAGGCAATTTGATGCTTAATATATGAGGTAATAAAAATGGGAATTATACGAAAAGACCAATTCAGCCTTGTATCAACCAATACGCTTCCTACAAGAGTATCTGATACAATAATCGCTGCAACAATCGAAAGAAAACAGCACATTGCAAAGCTAAGAGACCTTGGTTTCGTTGACAACTCACCTGATGAAGGCGCTGTCACTTATCCATACGAGGTCCTTGACGCGCTCACTGACGCTACAGACATTGCTGAAGGTTCGTCACCTGGTTATGACGATGCTAACGCATCAGAGACTTCAGGCACAATACTTAAGCTGATGAAGGCTTTTAAGCTTACTTATGAAGCTGATCATCTTAAGAAGATCAATCTTCGAGTTGGCCAGACAAAGGCTTGTGTTGATAAAGTAATGGCTCGTGAAGATTCAAAGATCTGCACAAGCTTGATCTCTAGCGCTGGAAACACTTACGCAGGAACAGATTGGAGCGCGGGAACCGCTGACCCAATCTATGATATCCGGCACGGTAAGCGTCTAAACAGGGACGATGGGTATATGAGTGATTATATCCTTTTGAACCCTACAAACAACGAAGAGCTTGACTCTATCATTGCGTCTAACGACTGGTACAGTATAACTGAACAGACCGTAAAGACAGGTGATGGCGGTAAGATTGTCGGTATGAACCGGAAAGAGGCTATCGAGCAGACCCTTGGTACTGCTACTATCTTCACTTCTGGTGTGAGCGGCAGTTTCTTCGTTGCTGAGGCAGTTCCTTTGAGGATTAACATCTTTGACGACCAGGATTGCCAGGTCACAAAGGTCCAGGTCTTTGAAAGAGTATTTTCCGCAGCAGTCGTGAGAACCTTGAGCGATTGTACTCTTACAGGCCTATAAAGCCTACAATATATTTTTTTATTTTTATAATTTTTTAATATAATAAAAAGTTGAATAATATGGAAGAACAAAAACGTATGGCTGGGTCTATAAAAAGCATCGGCCAATCACATAATTATATCGGAATAACGATCCTAATAAAAAGAGAAGATTATCAAGTGTTGGACTCACGCAAAGAAATAATATTGGTCCAAGATTAAATTGATAAATGCAATGAAATGCATATACAGGGGTGGATAAAATTTCTAACATGGGAATATATGGACGTCGTAAGCTAGGTAATTACCTATTTCAGGACGATACAGCAAGCGCTGATGCTTTGACTGATATAGGCACTGCCGGCCAGGACGATACCATTAATATAAACGCAATACCTACTTTTACTGATAGTGCGACATTTAGTCTAGGAAGTGGAGAGACTGTTACAATCAGTGGCACACCAACTACTGCTTTGACTATTTCAGCAACACCTACAAACGGAATTCTTATCTCCGGTGCTGCTACAACCAGTATTAGTATAACAGGTAGCGCAACAGACGCTATTAAGATAGCTACAGGTACATTTACAGATGCTATTGACATTGGTGGTACAACCACTAACGGTGTACACATTGGCGCAGTAACTACTGGTATCCTTATGGATGGAGCAGTTACAACAGGTATCAGCATAACTGGCAACGCAACAGACGGTGTAAAAGTCTCTGGCGGAACAGTAGTTGATGCTTTTGAAGCCGGTGCTTGTACAAATGGATTTAATCTATCTGGCGCAGCTACCACAGGAGTTCTTCTTGCAGGAGCTACAACCACTGCGGTTAGTATCACTGGAAATGCAACAGATGCGTTCAAGACAGCAACAGGAACTTTCACTAACGGTATCAACCTTGGCGGAACACTTACTACAGGAATTACAATCGGAGCTGCAACAACTGGTGTAGCTATGACTGGTGCAATGACTGATGGTATGGTAATCAGCGGAGCTTGTTCAGATAACGGTATCGAGATAACTGGTGCTTGCACAGATAGTGCGATCCAGGTAGTTACTGGCGGTTTTGCTACAGGTCTTAAATTAGACGCTGATGGTACTACTGCTATTGATATAACTAGCAATTTCACAGGCACCACGATGGTCAACCTTGCTGGAACTGGTACAGACGGTATCCTTATATCAGGCGCAACAACCACTGGTGTTGACATAACCGGTAGCGCAACTGATGCAATAAAGACAGCAACAGGAACCTTTACAAATGGCCTTAACCTTGGCGGTACTCTTACTACTGGAGTCACAATCGGGGCTGCTACAACTGGTGTTGCAATGACTGGCGCAATGACAGATGGTATGGTAATTAGCGGTGCTTGCAGCGATAACGGTATCGAGATAACCGGTGCTTGCACAGATAGTGCTTTCCAGGTAAATACCGGCGCGTTTGGCACAGGTCTAAAGCTTGATGCTGACGGGACAACTGGTATAGATATAACAAGCAACTTTACTGGAACCACAATGGTCAACCTTGCTGGAACAGGCACAGACGGTATACTTATATCCGGCGCAACTACAACTGGTGTTGATATAACAGGTAGCGCAACAGATGCGATCAAGACTGCTACAGGAACATTCACAAACGGACTGAACCTTGGCGGAACTTTGACAACAGGAGTCACAATCGGCGCGGCAACAACTGGTATAGCAATTACTGGTGCGACAACTGAAGCGATTGATATAACTGGTGACGCTACAACTGCAATAAATATAGATACTGGTACATTTACAAGCGGTTTGACCATGAGCGCTGCATTTGGCGGTATTGCATTATCAGTGACAAACTCAGCTTTAACTGCAGGAGATAATTATTCAGGGTTCAGATCAATTGTAACTGCACCTGCTGCAACCAACGCTTATGGTATGTCAGGTTATTTTGATGCAACAATAACTGGGACAACTGCTGGACATTGTTACGGTCTTGGTTCATGGATAAATTCAGCTTCTACCCCAGTTCTAAGCGCAGGACATATAATTGTCCCTCTTGAATGTGGAGTATATACTGGCGAAGCACAGACAGATGCACGGATTGTTCTTGGACAGTTCCAAGCTATTTTGGATGGCGCACCTGCTTCATTGCACATATTCAGGATAAATACTACCCAGACAGCTGATGCAATCTTTGCTGCAGCAAAGATTGCATCAG
>Ga0307377_10000384_pt1 | contig 59636 bp, 87 predicted proteins | sample TR3MG_FD_202535 | JGI IMG/M metagenome (GOLD analysis project Ga0307377, IMG submission 202535) | Soil microbial communities from Risofladan, Vaasa, Finland - TR-3 | ecosystem: Environmental > Terrestrial > Soil > Coastal area > Acid sulfate soil | place: Finland: Risofladan, Vaasa | collected... | reverse complement strand
CTACCAGTGTGGGGACGCCAGAAAGAACCTAGCCATTCTAGGGGGATGCCCCCTATAGTATAGGGCCGTCAGTTTCGGTCAAAGGCCGCGGTGGCTGTTGGACGGTTGGGCAAACAGCGGCATCTCTGCCCGCCGCTCCCTTGGGTCAAACATAAAACCTTCTGACAACCAATCAGCCTCCAACTTCAGCCGAATCGCTCGGTCTTGTGCGTCGTTAAGGTAAACATCGCCAGGTTGCGGTTTCGAGGCAGCAGCACACAACGCCACCCAACAACCCTCCTTATCCTGCCTTAATCTCATAGCCATAGTTCGGACACCTCGCGGCAGTCGCCGTGGTAGAGGCGTATCGTTCCGTCAGGGCTTTGCCAGGTCGCTTCCATCACCACCTACCAAAAAAGGCACAGCCGCCTCAGGTGTCCAGCCCTGGACGGCAACCGATAGCCGACAGTCGGGGGCTCCCCCGCCATGTCAGATCCCAACCGCCTCTGGATCAACCAGGGACATCCTGTCGAGCGGCAAGCCGACCGGCCGCAACACCCCGCCCATAATCCATACCCGCCGGCACTCCAACGGCTTCAGGCGGAGGCCGAACAGGAGCAGCACGGACTCCTCGCACAGGTGCCGGTAGCCTAGCCCGTCGCCCGGCACTACGTACAAATCACGTTTACCAGTGCATCCGACGAACTCGCGGATCGGGCAAATCTCCGTTATCATGTGGCGGCCGTCACGTTGACGGCCCACCCACACAGGGATTTTCCGTTCTCTCATCCTTCAGTTCTCCATATTGGTTCCGGCTCAGCCACGCACGGCGAAGCTGGCCGTAACGCCAAAGGGGTAGTTGCTTCAGGCCAAGCAGCCGCTTGACCTCCACGATGTCGGGGAAGTGCTTGCAAGTCCGCCTCATCAACTGAACCTGCCGGAGCGTCCCGGCCGGCAGGCGGATACCCCGGTTTAGCTGCCGTTCGATCTCGTGGCCCACCCGTTGCTTGATAAGCCGGGTGGCCCACGACGCGAACGGCACGCCGTTCTGGACGTACCGCTCGGCGGCTTCCACCAGACCGACCATGGCTGCCCCGATCAGGTCGTCAACGTCCACGTCGCGGCCGTAGGGGCCGGCGAGACGGTTGGCCCAATAATGGGCCAGCCCTACATGATCGGAAGCTAGACACACGGCACGGCCTCCTTCCCTGCACCCTGGTCGACTTCCACGTCAACCCCCTAGATCTCCAGCCAAATTATACCCCTGGGGTGTTACTCCGTGCAAGTCGGGTCCGCTGGTCGCGGCTCTTCGCCCCACCGTGACGCACTTCCCCGTCCCATTCCTTTACTGATAGCGGGCGGCCGAACAGTTGCTTGTTGTTCCGGGCGTCGATCATGGTCGCGGCCTGGGCCGCCACCACGACACCCCGGTACTGCCGCCACTGTTCGTCGAGGGCCGCTGTAATCTCCTCCGGCGAGTTCCCATGACAGAGTTGCTGCTGTACGACGGTTGGCAGGTTCAGCAACCACGCGGGGAGTGCCGCACAGTAGTGGCACGTCGGGGCGTAGGCGGCGTCCAGGGCAGCAGCGGCCTCGTCGACCGAGTGGACGACGGCCGCGTAGGCTCCGACGTGCTGCCATGCGGTCAGCTCATGGGCCTGGAGTCGCGTCGGCTCCTCGCCGGGCATCTTGGCCTCCAGCACGAGAAGCCGCCCTGCCCGGCAGACGAACAGGTCCGGTGTGCCGGCACGCTGGAAGCGGCTGCCGTGGATCTTGAGCCACTTCACGCGCTGCTTGCGCAGCACCTTCTGCACGATGTTGTTGATCAGCGTGGTCTCTGGTTTCTGGGCCATCCGTGCTTCTCCGTGCCCCCGCTAGGCCTGTCCTAAATGCTCTCGGCAATCGCGATGAAATCTATTGCATCCATGGCGAGGGCAGTGCGGGCGGCGTAGACGGCGCAGTGGGCAGCGGCGGCGGCGTCCGTGTTGGCCGCGGCGCAGGCGGCGCTGGCGGTGGCGTAGGCGGCGGCACGGGCGTCGGCGTAAACGGCGGCGGCGACAGCGGCGCGGGCGCTTTCGCGACTCCGATCTACACCACTAAGCCATTTCTCCGCCCAGTCACACCATTGCTTGGACGGCCACAAAGACGCGACAGCCAGCCCGCACTGAATCGCAAACGCAATGTACTGCTCTCGTGTAAATGTTGGCACGGCAATCTCTCGCACCAGCCGCACACGGCTAAAACCAGCCTTGAACGTGCCATCCCGCAGTTCCTTGCCCTCCACCTCGCACTCGAACAGCCGTGTCGGCTCGTACGATACGAGCCCGCGACAGACCAAGGCGGCCAATCGCGCCGAGCCGAAAACATGAATCCAGCCGGCTGCGCACAGGCCGCCCTTACCATCCGTTACGACCCACTTGCCAAGCTCCCACTGGAAGCCCCCGTAGGTCCGCATCTCGCTATCGGTCATCTTGTACCACATGGTTTCTCCTCCTCGCCCTACCGGGCTCAGATCGCTTGCAACGCCTGCTTGTACTTCCAATCCTTCGCCAAGCTGAGCTTCACGAGATACCACAACTCGGCCTGATAGTCCCACCACCCAAGCGGCACTTGCCGGGCCCGTCGAATCACTCGCACCTGTCGACTATGGACTTCAATCAGGCCCCAGCACGCCGGTAGCTTGCAGTTCCGCAACAGCCCAGGTGGTGTCATGTACCATCGGAAGAGCCCCAGCCCTCGTCGCCACCGCCACGGCTTTCGCAAGTCTTCATGGAAATCGCTCTGCGACACCTTGCACTCGACCAGGTGCGAGCCCTCCCGATGCCGCCAGCCGATCGCATCGGGCTGCTCTCCGTACGCACCAGAGTACGTGGTCACCAGCTTGCAGTGACACGAGCGTCGAAGCCATCGTACTGCCCGTTCAATGAGTTCGTCGTGAGTCATCCTGTCATCGGGGGCAACCGCAGCCCCGTCTTCTGGGAAAAACCCTGCGCATGTTTCGCGCATAGCCACCACCCGGCCCAGAAGCCGCCCTGTATCTTGCCGCCCGCGATATAGTGGGCAAGTTCATTATCGTCGGACTTGTGCCCCTTGTGCTCGCACATCGGCTCGTCCGTCCAGTCAAGGTCGTTCGCCTCCAGCGGGCGCAGGAACGGTTCGCGCAGGTCTTTCAGTCGCATCAGAACAACCTCATCTGGCCCGGAGCGGTTCGTAGTTCATCCACAGCGACTCGACCATCTGCGGCTTCGTCTTCTTGCTGGACGCCTTGTTGTCGATCTTGAAGTCGACGCGGTGCCAACCGAAAGCTTTAGCCATTCGGGTATACATGGGATTGTCGTAGCCACTCAACTGGAAGGTGCCCTGGATTCCGTTGAGCATTAACAGCAAATCCTCGTGCTGCGTAGGCGTCATCTCATGCCGATAAGCGTTCTTCGCCGTCCGCGTCTCCTGTAAGTACGGCGGGTCACAGTAGAAGTGCGTGCGAGAACCGTCCTGCTGGTGAATTACATCCAAGGCTTCCTTGTTTAGAATGACAACTTGCTTCAACCGCTCATGGGCTTCAGGCAATCCCTCGACAGCCGACAGCCAAGACGCTACCTGCTCATTCATCCCGCGGCGCGTACGGTTGCGTGAGAGGGTGGCGAAGTCCGTGCCGAGCCCCTGGCGGGATTGGCGGTAGCGGACGAAGAATCTTGCCGCCCGCTCTGCGGGTCTTTCGCCGAGTGATGCTTGAGCCAGATCCCACTCACTCTGCGAAAACGGTGTGAGAGCGACCTGCTGCTGGAAAAAATGAAAGAGACACTTGTCCTGCAACACTCGCCAGAACTCTGTAAGCTCGCGGTCGATATCGTTCACCACCTCCGAGCATCCCCGCATCGCCGCCGAGCCATCGTAGTCAGGCGCATCCTCACACCAGTTGCGGTTCGGATCATGGGCAAACAGCACGGCACCGCCGCCGAAGTACGGCTCGACGTAGTGCAAATGCGGAGGCATCAGCTCGACGATGCGCTTCGCTAAGTAGCGCTTGCCGCCGTGCCATTTCAGGGGTTGGCTTTTCATCAATTCTCCTCGCACTCGCAGGGCTGCTTCCGGCAGCGGTGGCAGGGGGCGCTTATTCCGGCTCCAAAAACGTTACAGGCTTGCCCAGTGACCGAGCGTAGTTCAGTTCCTTCCGCGTGCTCTCACCGATGTAGCCGCCGACGTTGAGAATGTGCGTCCGGTCAGCCAGCTCTATCTTGCGGAAGTGTAGCTCATCGAGTCGATCCGCGACCTCTTGTCCCAAGGCTTCTCCCCCATGATCTTCAGCGTGCTTGCAGACGCCGACAGACAGGACGATCTTGCCTTGCAGCGTCAGTTGCCAGCCTGCGGCGTGGAACGCGTCCATGAAGCGGGTCGAACCACACAGGCAGACGATCTCGGGAAAGTCGGCCGGTCGCTCGAACTTCCGCAGCCGCTCGGCCTCCGCGGCCAGAACACAGCGATCTTCCTGTGCCAGGGTCGCCACACCAGCGGTACGACGGACCTGACCCCGTTCTAAAGCCCCTTCCACCGTCGACTTAGCCATCGCTTTCCTCCTCGCCCGCGAGGGCGTCGTGGGCTTCTGCTGTCGAGTGAGCCGCCGTGACCCAATCAGGCGGCGGAATACCATCAGCCACCAACTCTGGGTTCTCCCGTCGATACACTCCATCAAGCATCGCACAGATCAGCCTCAAGTCTTCCCGCAGCCGCTCGACCTCAGCGGCATCAACCATCAGTCGCTCGCAGTACACCGTCGCATCCATCTCAGCCCGCTGCCGATGCTTGGCTATCACCGTTGCGACATTGGGATCTGTGTCGACTTCGTCGGGCGATTTGGCAAACGTCAGAGCAAAACACTTCGGACAAACGACTGGTAGATCGCTGTGATCGTCATTCAATCGCCGAAAATACTGGTCACACATTGAACAAATCATCACTTGTTCTCCTCGCCCGCGAGGGCAGCCCGGTATCGGCAATCCTCTGCATGCCGCGCAGTGTCCGTCTCGTGCCGCAGGCCGCACGAACAGAGCTGGGATGCCAGGATGCGCCACAGCCGCTCGACCTCGCCGCATAAATCGTAAATAAGTCTGTGCGGCTTATCGATCCACTGGGCAGCCAGTGGGCCGCTGTTACTTGGGGCATTCCGATAATCCGTTGTTGTTGTTCCCTTTGACAACATCACTTCTCCTCCTCGCCCGCGTGCTTATACCCCACCAGTAGGCACCGGTCACAGCATTGCGGTTTCAATCCGCCGTACTCATTGTCGCAATCACACGGCTGGTCTCGTACGTAGACCAGCAGCCGATCTCGCTGGCATGCCAATCGACGAGCAATGAGTTGAAGACTGGGTACGACGACAGTCGCAGATACCAGCTCAGCAACCTCCGCTTCTGTCGGCGGTATTTGTAGTTCATTCATCGCTCTTCTCCTCCTCGCCCGCGATTGCGGCGGCTTCGAGTTCTTGATTCAGCCTATCACACTCTGTGCAGTGCTCACGCGCCCAGTCGCCAGTAGTAATCTCGCAAATAGCACAGTCTGCCTGATGTTCCAGCAACGCGACTTTAGCCAGTAGCTGGTCGACCTTGGCAGCCAGCACGCGGCCGGCAGTGCGAAGACGTTCAACCGTACGCCAAGCGGCTTCGCGCCAGCCAGTCGTGGCGACGACCTCTCGGGCCCTGTCAATCGTCATTTCCTCAGTCATCGGTTTCTCCTTCGGGGTTCTCGGTTACGAGTCACCTCCCGGTAGTGCGTTGTGCTCCTCCCCGTCGAGCAGGCGGCCGGCGAGCTTGCGGCCGACGCGGGTCATCACCACGACGGGATATCGAGCCTCCCCAAAATCTTTTCCCACGCGACATACTTTGCTGTTTAGGTCCAGGCAGACATCACCTTTCGCAACGTGCGTCGACGCCTTGTTTACCCAGTGCTGAAACGTATCAAAGCGATATGTCTCGGCATACTCGCCAAGATGTTTCAGAAAGAACGGCACGCCCGCCGCCGCACACTGGTCGCGCAGACTACGGAAGTGGTCGGGATGCGACGGCCGAGCGCCCGGGCCCGTCTCACCGCCGGCGATGACGAGGTCGATATCGCTACGTTTATCAGCATTGACACGATAGTGCAGAAGCCCTAGCCCCACTTCCCCCAGCAACGGCTCGCACGATACGAACCGCACGGCCGCAGGGATGTCCAGCAAGATCGGGATTCGCTCGTCTGCCCGCTCCTGGTCTTCGGCAGTCACGCCAAGCCAGACGTTTGACAGCGGCCATCGACGCCAATGGTAATTACCACGTTTGTTCGCTCGTCGAGGCCTATCTTCGATGCGAGCATGCGGGTCGATCCCATCCGCCGAATCGTAAATAAACCGCAATTCGGGAGTTGGGGGCGTGGGCACTTGGTGCGGCCTGGCGAGATCGACGTTATGCCGCTGGTAGAAGTCAATCAGTCCAGATGTGTAGAGATTCTGGTGAACGGGCCCTCGCTCAGCAACCCGACGAAACCAGGCTGCCATTCGGTCAACGCGCTTAGTGAGCACTTGAAAAACATGCTGCGAAGCGGATGCCATCACCGCGAAAACCTTGTCGATAAACTCGAAAGGCACGTCCTTATGGAACAGATCGCCCATACTGCACGGGAAGACCATTCGTGGCTTCCGCCAGTGCAACGGCTCCTCCAGCCGCTCCGGCCAGCACGAAACCTTGAAGCCCTTGTATCGCTTCCGATGCTTGACGCTCGGCATCGCCGCCAGCCGCTGGGCCATTCGGCGAGCGTAGCAGTTCGCACAGCCTGGCGAGACCGGCGTACAACCCGTGACCGGGTTCCAGGTCGATTCGGTCCATTCAATTGATGATCTACCCATCGCTCGCTCCCGCCAATTCGGCAATAGCTTTCAATCGTTCTGGTTGAATCCGCGCATCACTGCACGCTCTGGTCCACTTGCCGACGTACCGTTTCAGTCGCCGACATCGTCCACGAGTCGTGCACGAACAGCAGTCACAACACAGCCAGCCCGCGATTATCATGCCCGGTACGGGCTCGCGGAGTGGCTTTCGCTGTCCGTCACTGGAGAGATACCAATTACTCATCCGTCCCTCCTGCCGCGACTGCGGCTTTCCAGTTTCTAGCCAAACGACAGTCGTCCAGGTCCAGCATCGAATAGCCCTGTAAGTGGCAGCAGCTCAGGACACGCACGGGCGACTGCCTGTACGGAGGTGGTTCCCAGGTGCCGACTTGCACTCGTTGCACAATTTTGGCATTCTCGAAACTCCAGCAACCTCTGGGCCGATTCTGATTATAGAAATCATCTCGGCACCCTCTGCACATACTTCTCGTTTTTGCCATCTCACTCCTCTCCTGCCGCTGTTGCGGCTGCCTTTGCTTCGTATTCCTGCGAGTAGATACAGTTATCGCAAAAATGGCAGGGCGCCTCGCCGTAGTCGAGACACGTACCTTCGCTTTCCGTGTCGAACAGCGTCCCGCACACTTCGCACCGCTCGATATGATCGGGCACCTGCCAGTGAAGTTCGCCGAGATACCAAATCACGGTCCACGCTTGCTCGGCCGTCAACATCGGCATACTTGCCGGCTCAATGCAGTATCCGTCGGGGAGGGTGCCTTGCAGAAACGCAAACAACTCCTCCGTGCGTTCCAGGTCGTTTTTGGGATCACTCATGTCTTCCCTCCTGCCGCTGCTGCGGCTCTTAGACATTTCCGGGCCCAGCATCGGTTGAATCGTCGTAAGGATCTGGTGCCAGTGGCAGTATCCGCGGGTGCTTTGCAACACCACGGCAGTCCTGCTCTAGAGCGCGCACTTCTCTACGGTACTCTGCTGGGCGAATACGCCCTTCGTTCAATTGACGATCTAGCTCGTCCATCGCGCGGTCAAATTCATCCTGGATTCCCATCGCTCGCTCCCTCCACCGTCGCGGCTTCTGTTGCTTGCTTGTCGAGCCAATTGCCCGCCGGCAGTGGCACCAGCTCTTCTTCATGGTACAGCCGCAGACTGGCTGACGTGACGTGCGCAGATAAACACCGGTTCGCCGTTTGGCGCAGTTGCCCCGAAATCTGCAACATCACCACAGTAGACCGGACCCGACTGCACATCGTAGCCGATCAGGCGACCACAGCGCTCCACTTCATTATCGCCGATCATACGCCAATGGGTACATTCGTCGGTAGCCACTGGGGTGCCACCGGGGGCGTAATCACCCTGTAACGATTTGGCAAACGCTTTGTTTATGGTTGACCTCTCGCCGCTACTGCGGCTTGCTATTCCAGTTTCCACCTGTACCGCGGCCGATCCTTGTCCAGGATGATCAGCCGCCCGTTCGGCCGCCTCTGCGGCCTCGCGGGTCTTGCCGGTGCCGGCCCCGCCGATCAGCTTAACTACCTGAACCATTGTGCCACCTTTCTGCCATAATCTCGAACGGCCCCCGCCCACCGGATTCAACGCAGAGTGGGCTTACCGCAACCTCCTCCATTTCCTCATAGCCCAACGGGCCAAAGGTAAAGGCATAGTCCCTGGGATGCTTGCAAACTGGCACGAAATACCGGGCCGGGCCAATGGTCATTTGGGTTGTTCGCATTCGTCGCTCCTCGAAACGTCCCGCTCCGCCGCCCAGCTTCGCCCAGGTTGCGATGGACGAGGCTGGGGGGGGTTGAGGTCGGCTCGCTCATCGCTAACGCACATCCCGATTCGCGGCTCGCTCACACACCTCGCACATCGCGATAGTCGACTCGCTCTTAGCCAGCGCACATCATCACTCCCGACTCGCTCTACGGCTTCGCACATCCCCATACACGACTCGCTCCAGAGGTTCGCACATCTTCGGCCGCGGCTCGCTCATTGGCTTCGCACATCCGCTCTTTCGGCTCGCTCATCCCTCACGCACATCCGAACTAGCGGCTCGCTCATCGCTAACGCACATCGTAGCTTGCGGCTCGCTCGACGGCACCGCACATCTCAACCATCGGCTCGCTCCACTCTTTCGCACATCAAAAAGGGCGGCTCGCTCCCGCTACTCGCACATCGCCGACCCCGGCTCGCTCCGCATCAACGCACATCTTGCACAGCGGCTCGCTCGGGCTTTACGCACATCACGCCATACGGCTCGCTCCCCTATCGCGCACATCGTACACAACGGCTATTCTTCTCCTAGCAATCGCCCCAATGAATGCCCTTCGTACTTGCCCGGCCACAGTGGCGGCGTGATCAGGTGCGTATGCTGCCGTCCGTCGTGCTCGAACACGTACGGCTTCGGGGCTGCCGTGCCGTGGAAATCCTCGTACATCACCTGATGAAGATGAGAGAGAAACAGCTTGACCGCCACCCGCCGCGCCCACTCGTGCAAGTGTTGTGGGCACAATCGGCCAGCCTCCCAATCCTTCCATCGCGGCTTGACCTTCATCTTCCTCAGCAAGGCCGGGCTGGCTTCGCATCGTTCGATTTCTCGCCGTGCGTGCTCGACAAAGCCGCTCGCCTCGTTACGACGGATCAAGGCAGCCTTCGTCTCGGCGTAGAACCGGCCATACACGCTGCTCTCCCGGCTGGACGTGCGGACAAAACATTCACCCATTCGATACGCGACAATGCTTTTGAGCGGCGCGTTCCAGGGGCGTTTCTGGCCCTTCTCCCACTTCGCATCGGGATTCAACCCTGCAAACGACCAGAAGTGACCAGCAGTCAACGCCCGGCGGATGTCAAAATGAGCGAGCATCGCGGCCGACAGGACGGGGCCGATCCCACATTGTGCTTGGCACCACTGACCAACTCGATAGGAGCCGGCAAACCGTCCGAGACTCGCCTTCAAGACATTCTCGAAAACGCGCATGGTATTGAATGCCCACGCAATGAGCCGATTCGGTTCAGCGTCCTCTTGGCTACTGCGGACTTGGGCCTGCGCTCGAATCCGTTCATCCTGGACGATGTAGTAGAGATCGATCAGGAATCGGCCGTCCCGCTGTGTGAGGTCTTGTGATGCCTCCCGAATGTCCCGAGACAATTCGCGGAACGGAGCTGCCAATTCAAGCGGCAAAGTGTCGAGAACGGTACTCATTCGAGTCTCCTGTAAAAAGGGTATCACTTGGTTTCCGTTTGTTCTTTCATGGCCAACGCTGCCGATCGACCTCAGCCATGAACCGCTCGCAGGCCCCCTGTGTCCTCGATCCCCGACATCATCCGCCTGGCCCTTCGCCTTCGCCTTCCGCCCGGGCCGGCAGCCGAATCGGCTCGCCGCGTATGGCCTCGCCCGTCTAACAAACTGGAAGCGAGGGGAAAACCTTTTCGGTTCGGTTCTGTTCCCACCTAACAAATCGGACTCGTCGGCAGAATCTTTCGGGTTCACTCCGATTCAACAAACGCCCTCCGCTCCTCATCCGTCAGCCGTGCGGATTCAGTCGGCAGCCGCCTCAGCCCCCGTCCCGGCGATCTCGCGTGTACTTCCACTCGCGATACCACCAACGCCGCCAACCGCGGCCCCATCCGGTCGAACCAGTCGAAACCCGACTTCACCCGTCGCCGCTCAACCAAACTGAGACCCTCCGCCCAATGGATCGTGCCCGGGCGACCGTCGGCCTGCGGCGGATCCTGAACCGCCAGGATCAGACAGCGGGTGTTGCCGACACGGAAGCCGGCGGCCTGCGGTAGCGCGGCCCCACGACCGCCCCCACCCTCGCCCTCACCTTCGCCGCCAGGCAACGCGCAGCCAGGGGAAGGTTGTAGCCCCGCGATCTGCGGTGTCGCGACCAACTGCGAATCCGGTCGACTTTCGATTAGTGCAAATAGGGGGTGTGACATAAGGTGTTGTCCTGCAACTGGTTATGGCTACGTCCTATAGGCGTCCTATGAGCGTTCCATGAAGCAGTTTTCGTAAGTCCTTACTATGTAAGGCCGTGTCCTATGCGTCCTATACGTCCCATGACTTCCACAACTTCTCTAATGCGCGTGTGTGTGCGTGTGTGCGCGCGCCTAAGGATTAAATGGAAACACTAGGACGCATGGGACATCTGGACGTTATCTGGACGCCACCTGGAGGTTCGTATACGGTTAGGCAATGTAAGACACCCTGGTAAATTAAGATATATTCAAAAATTAAGCGCGTTTTGGTTATCTGGGGTATTTTGCTCCACCTCACCTAACTCCACCAAAACGATCCCGGCGTACGCATACATGCGGTTGCCATCTGATCCGAGCCGCCTTCTTTTCACACCGTTGAACACCCGCACGACCTCCCGGCCGAACAGTCTCTCCCCCAGTGAGTGGTATCCGTGAGACCTGCACCAGCGGCAGTACGTGTCGTAAAGCGTGGAGCAAAACACGCTCGCGTTGGGCTCCTTGCTAGCCTCGCAACACTCGGTCAGAAACGCGCGGGCAGGGTTGATCTCCTCTCGGTACTCCTCGACCGCCGTCCGTGACTGAGTGCTTTCAGTGAACCCACCTTGCCGCCGCAGCCGGTGGAGGCCGAGCACGGCCCACCAGAAGATGCCCGGTAATTCGCTTGAGCGTTCCCACCACTCCGGCTTGTCCATGCCGAGAATCCGCTCTTCTGGCGGGATTGTGATGTTGAACTGGATGACCATCATGCGGCGCCACAGGCCACCTGACCGATCAGAGAAACGGGGCCGGTTGTTCGCACTGAGGACAAAACGGGCTGTGGGCATGGCGAAGAATGACCGCTTGTGTTTCGCCTCAAAAAGCATCCGGTCTCCGGAGGTAAACGACTTGAGAACACCTTCGGCAGCCCGGTCCATCTCAGAGCACTCAGTGGCGATGTTGGCCAGCTTGCCGAGGGTAGTCTCCAGGTCGAAGCGACCGCCGAATCGTTCCAGCGAGACGTGGGAGACATTCTGACGCCCCAGTAAGGCGATCAGCGCGGCACAAAAGACACTCTTGCCGTTATTCCCGTCACCCTCCAGGAAGAGAAACCGCTGGAGGTTGGTGTCGTGTGTCAGGCAATAGCCGCACCACTCTTGGAGTGTGGCAATATCTTCCCGCCGGCTCTCCAAGACACGATCCAGAAAGGCGTCCCATTTCGGACTTTGGCAGTTTTTGCACGTTGTATCGACCGGATAGGGCAAAAACACTTGGCTGAACCAGTTGGGGGAATGTGGCAGGTTCCAATCGTCGCGCTGTTCAATGAACGCATCTACGTCCAGAAGGCAGTTTTGCACCGCCACGCAGTTGGGCCGCTGGGTGCCGTCGGTCCATGTTTGCCACTCGATGTACGACGGGAGTTTGATCATTGAGTGTACGGCCTGAATCACGTCGCTTATGAGCCGCGTGGTTACTTTCTGAACCTTAGCTGTTTCCTCTTCTTCGTCTTTCGCCTGACCACCTTTCCGTCTCGCCAAGGCCCGTAGCTGCTTGTCCACATTGATCCGATCGAATTCCGTCTTGACGCCCCTGGTTAAGTCCGCTCGCAAGTCTTCCGTGAACAGTGGCCGATAGTACGGATCTCTCGGATCCCACGACCAGTAGAAGCCTCGCCAGAACACGACTCGTTCATACGGGCAATGCTCGTCCAGAAAGACATGGGCAAGCCGGTGGGGGTCATCGTCGGCCGCCTCGGCGTCCATCTCTATGGGGATGTACGTCGGCGTGGCTGCCACGATTTCTAGAAAACGGTTGCGCGTGCCGCCGGCCGCAATCCACTCGACGATATCTCCCTTCAGCGGCAGATTGGGGAGTTTTAGAATCCGGACGTCGGCCCCGGGCTTCAGTCGCCGGAGCTTGGCGACCATGATCTGGCCAAATGCCTCGCCCGCCGGATCGTTGTCGACCACTGCGACCACGGTGGCAAAGCGGAGTACCGGGGACCAGTCGGCGTAATTCATGGATTTTTCGCCGCCGGCGTTGGTTGTGGCCACCAGGCCGAGCGCGGCCGCCGCGTCGACAGCCTTCTCGCCAGCGTGAATCGTCACGAGGTCGGCAGGCGCCGCTGCCTCGATCTCCTGGCGGCGGTATAGCGGCCGTGGTCCGGGCGGGTAGCCTGCCTGCCAGCCCATACCGCCCTCCAGGCCGAGCGGCACTTGATGGACCGGCCGATATTCTTTTCGCTGCTTCTCGCCGGCTGGAGTCGGCAAGTCGAAGCGTAGCACCCAGAAGGTGTCATACTGCCACTTGCCGGCCAACCGCACGCCGCGGCCGTGCTGCCTCTCCAGCAACTCCACGTAATACCGCACGATGCCGCGGGGCGTGGCGAACAGCCTGGGCTCGGCCGGCTTGCTGTTGCTCTTGTGGAGCGGCTTGGCCCCCAGGTATTCGCAGAGTGTGCTGACCACTTCCTTGAATGGTCGCCCGGTCAGCCAACCGAGGGCCGCGATGCCATCGCCGTTCTTGGTGGAGAAACACTGGTTGCAGAACAGAGCACCGTTATCGAGGTCGATTGCACGAAACCGATCCACGCCGCCGCACTTCGGGCACGGCCCGTGTCTCTTCTGGCAACCCGGGTCAAGCTGAACGCCCGCAATCGTGGCAAAGATGTCTTGCCATCGACCGCGTGCGAGGGCCTTGAGTTCGGTGATGTTGACTTTCCGTGCCATGCTGGCTACCGTGCCGTTATCGTTTTTCTTTTTGTTGCGCCGTCCAGGCTGCTTTGAGAATTGAAAACGTCCGTAATTCCGCTCCACGTCGATCGCCGGCTGCCCACCAATGGACTCGTCTGTACCGCACCGACCACGCGGCGATCGTGCCCTCCACGCTCCGCGGATCGGTGCGGTTTTCCCACCCTGGCCGATGTTCTGCCGGAGCTGCGATCTCCGCCCACGTCGCCTCGATCACCACGGCCGCGAAGCCGGGTAGGTTATCAAGTCGCTCGATCTCCCGTTCGAACCGTTCTCGGCCCCACGTGATTGAGCCGTACAAATCCTCCAGGCTCTTGCGCTCCACGGCCAGGGAATCATTGAGCCCTTTGACGCTGTAATCTCCGGTGGTCAAGCCGACGATTGACATCGGTACTATCAAAGCCTCACCGGCCGGGCCAATTATGCCAGAGAACTCGTAGGGAAGCTGTTCGCGTGAATCGACCAACACCGTGAAGGGGCAAAGGGTGATTGCTTGACGGAGATTCGCACCGCCGGAAGCCCGCGGTTGCCGGCAGGTGCGGATACCGCCAAGATCAAAGGTGTCGGGGACGCGTTGCACCGTCACGCTTCCTGAAATTCCGGCTTGGCTTTGCGAAGCGCGACCATCGCGTCAACCAGATTGTCGTAGCCGCTTTCGCCGAAACCTTTAATCTCTTTCCACCAGTACTCCTCGTCTCCGGCTTTGTTCATGCGATCGATGAGCTTGCCCATCGTAGTGAGGTTGGCGTTGGTAAGCAGTTTCAGCTTGCCGGCGGCAAGCCCGTGTTCCACCAAACATGATGTCGGCCATCGTCGCCACGCCTTGGAGGTTTTGGCGGATGGTTCACCGGCAGGTGGTTCACTTTCGCCATTGTCGCCGGGCTCCGCGGTTTCGGCCTTCTGGGCCTCGGCCAGCAGGGGCCTCTTGGCATCGTTGATGATCGCCTGAGCGAGGGCCGCCAGATCGCTTGTCCACACCCCGTGCCGTTCAACCACGATCTTGAACTCTTCGCAATCGTGTTTGCGGATGCGGCACACCAGCCGGTCGCGGTCGTCCAGTTTGGGGTTGCCGTCACTGTCGATCACGATCTGAGCATGGCAAAGCTCATGGTCGATCAAGGCCCGTTTCTCCTTGATGTTTAACCCCTGCCATGCCTCCTGGTTAAGCATGATCACAAAATCGAACGAGTCCAACTCGCGGTCAAGGTCGCCGCGCTTGCGGCATTTGCCGAGGCAGAGGATGCCGTTGGCATCGGCCCGCCATCCTAGCCGCCACGCTAGGGTGATTCTCGCATCGGCCAGATGACTGTGGTGCGCGAGCTTGATTTCTTCCATCAGAGCCCACGGTTCCGTGACTTCGCCCGCGTGTACGCGCGGGATCAACTTCACCGTTACCCGTTTCCGCCGTTTCTCTTTCACGCCACCGCTTCCTTTACATCGTCCCATGATCCGTTTCCTTTATTGCTGGTCAGTCAAGAAACCATCGCCGAAGTCCGTCCAGCATGTTCTCCAGCGCGGTAAGTTGTTTTTTCGTTACCTGGTCGTGCTCATCGATGTAGTTGGCGATGTCGCCGGCGGTCTCGATTACGGACGGGCCGAAATCCTCAGCCTCCTCCGGCAAGTCATCCGCCAGCGTCTCGATTTTTTCGATCAGTTCGCGTGCAGTCTCTATGTCGTCCTTGTCCGGTACGTCGCCAAGATCGAACGTGTTGTTCATGTCAGTGCCGTCTCCCAGGCGGACTCTATGCCGGCCTGTTGAAGCCCCTTGATTGATTCCACGAGGAATGTCTTGCGATTCCAGATGTGCGACTTTGCACACATCCCGTCCAACACGTCCCGCTGGCCGACCGTAACGGCGAGTGTCTCCGCCCGGCTCAATGCAGTGTAGAGCCAACACCGATCGCAGAGCATCCGGGCGCCCGGGTAGGCATCGGCTACAATAATCGTCACCGGCCACTGGCTACCCTGACTCTTGTGGCATGAGATCGCATAGGCCAATTCCCAGTTGCAACCCGTGCTTTGTGCCTGACCGTCGCTTTCATCGTCGCCGTTTCCGCTGTCGCCACGGGGAATTCGCACCAACCGATCCGGCAACCAGAGGCGGGCTACGGTGTAGCGGGGGAACACCGCCAGCACGGCAGCTTGCTCGCCGTTGGCCGTATACACCTTGTTCTCTTTGCGCCCTTCATTCCACGGGCCGCCCGCGAGGCCGCGTGGCAGAATCGTTTCGACGGGCATCCAACCGTTTTTGCCGTTGACGATCTTGTCGCCGACGCGGAAAGGATTGCCTTGCACCTGATCACCGCCGGGATTGAGGAATCCTTGGAGGATTCGATTTAGTTTGACTCGGGCCAACGGCGATTTCTCGTTGACTGGTACAAGCACCTGACAATCCCATACCGGATCAATTTGTCGGCCGGCAATCGCCGCTCCGCGGCGGAACTTGTCAAGTACCGTTTTGATGGTTTCGATTTGCCCTTCAGGTTCCGCCTTCTCGACGTGCAGGAGGTTCTCCGGCGATTCGGCCTCCAGGTCCAGTCTGAGTGATGACGCAAATCGATGACGGTCCACGATCCCGTGGCAAGAACGTACGATCCGGCCTGCGTTGCGGCGAATCTCCGTAAGTTCGCCATACGGCAGACCGGCAGCCACGAGGTCGCGGAGCGGCGCGCCGTAGCCAACCGGCGAAAGCTGGTTCACGTCGCCGATCAGCATCACGCGGCAGCCTGGCTGCCGGGCTGCCAGAAGCGAGGCGGTCAGCGACGTGTCGCACATACTGGCCTCGTCTACGAAAATCCAATCGAGCGGCAGCGGGTTGTCTTCGTCATGCTGAAAGGACCATTCGCCGCTATCTTCGTCCCGGCTGGGTCCGAGCAGCGAATGGATCGTGGTGGCCCGGACGCCCTGCACGCCGGCTTGCTTGAGTGATTCGGTGATCCGTACGGCGGCCTTGCCTGTGGGGGCCGCTACGGCAGACCTGCCGGCGGGGACGCGGGAGAGAATGCGAGCGAGCGAAAACGTTTTTCCACTTCCTGGCCTGCCCCCCAGGATGCCAAGGCATCCGCGAGCTGCGGCGGCGTACCGCTCTCGCTGATGGTCTGAGAGGTCTGGCAGGGATGAGGGATCAGGCCATTCCATCTTCACTTGCTTTCATTTTCTCACACTCTTCTTTGGCGCGGCCAACCATTTCGTCACTCGCGTAGCTGAGTTCTGAAAATCCACAGACGGAATAACCTATCAATTGCGCAAACTGTTCTCGATCCTCTTTTGCAAAAGGAATTATCGCCAAATGGTTCATGTCAGACGGTCCACAGTCCAAGAGGTAGCGAACAATCTCGTTTTTCCGGAAACGAAATGTTCCGTCAGAGTCTCGTACAATCTCTTGTGCGGGGTGTTTCATTCTGCACCTCCCTCCACTATTGCCTTGTGAACCTGGCTGGCCAACCGCTTCTCGGAGACCGCCCGCTCTTGCTCCGCAATCCACACGCGCCCCCTCTCGTCTCGCCGTATGGCGATATGGTGCCTTTCTACAGCCCAATCAATCCCGGCCTGCGGTACCACGTCCACGCCCGCCACGCCTTTTGTGATCGCTTGCCGGCCAAACTCCAGCGGCCGCCAGGTGTGGCCGTCCCGGTCCTTGTGCAGGGCGTTCCACGCACACCAGCCGAGTCGTTCCGGCGTGTCCGGCTGGCCGCCAAGCTGCAAGAAAAGCCGATCGGCTTTGCCAAACCCCACGCCAGAGAATCGCATCAAGATGTAGGCGTTCGCCCGGATCCTCTCCGCGGCTTTCGCCCCCCATTTCTCAATCAGCCTATCAATCAGCCTCTTGGGAAAATGTCCACCGGCCAACAGTTCCTCTAGATCGCGGGTGACAATCTCCCGGTCCTTGTGTGCTTGAAAATACGTGGCAGCCTCCGTGGCTTTTTCCTCCGTCAATCCTTTCACTTTGGCTGCCACTTCCTTCGGGCGATCCCTGATTGCGTCCAAGCTGCCTTGCCCGTACAGTTCCCAGATTGTCTGGGCCCGCTTGCGGCCGATCCCCGGGCCGCGCGTAAGGTAGGCGATCGTGCCCCGCTGGCCGACAGGCTGCGCCACACCGAAACTGTAGAAAGCGAACTGCTTGCCATACTTGGGATGCTCGCTCCAATAGCCACGAAAGAGGTAGGTCAGACCGGATTCCAGTTCATCCTCCCGGGCGCGGCCCTTGACGGTAGTGCCGTCGACCAGCAGGGCAATCACGGTACGATCATCGTCTTTACCGAAGATGTTGCGCTCGTAATCGAGAACGCCGGTAAGTTCTTCGTGGGTGCGTACCATTCCGTCAGTCTCATGGCCTCGCAGAGAAAAGATGATAGCACGACCCCGACCACGACCGCGACCACGACCCCGACCGCGACCCCGACCACGACCCCGACCCCGACCGCGACCCCGACCACGACCCCGACCCCGACCGCGACCACGACCGCGACCACGACCCCGACCGCGACCGCGACCACGACCACGACTCCGCCCCCGCCCCCGACCACGACTCCGACCCCGACCCCGACCCCGACCACGACTCCGACCCCGACCCCAGCCGCGAGGATCCCCAATCGGCTCGCAAGATTGTTTGATTCATCATTTCACCGTTTTTGGCAGAGGATGCCGCCAGAGCGTGGCATCAATAATTCCACCGCGAGGCACAATTACTGGATTGCTGTACGGCTCGACTTCGGATGGATTTCCTGTTTTGAGGCATTCGGAAAATCGCCCCGTGTCCGGAATCCATGCGGCATCTTCAAGCACCAAGTCGCTGTCGGTGATCGAAACGATGCGGCCCGTGTAGTAGAAAGTGACGGCCCTGATGAGATAGGATTTTCCAACCTCAAAGGAATGGCTTGCTCCAGTGTCATTTCCGAACAATTCTTTCGCTTCCGCAATTGTCAAAGGCATCAAAAGGTCTCCTGATAAAGTTAAGGTAAACACGGCGGCGGGGAGAAGGATGAAATCGGGAAAGAACCCCGCCGCCGCATGGGCTATCCGGTCGATTGACGTAATCACACCAAACCAGCAAAGGGATCGGCGGCCGGTGTCGCGGGCGCTGCGGTCTGTTGCGGTGCCGCGGCTGCTGCCCCCACATCGCCGCCTGGCGAGGTCGTCCCGGGCGCACTTTCCCACCCCGGGATTCCTTTGCCTTTGGGATTGTCGACGCTCCACACGCGACCTTCGGCTTTCGCTGATGTTTTGGCGTTGCCCGCGGCATCCGTGTAGCTATCTTCCTTGATGACAATCAATACTTCGTGACCGACCATCGCCACCAGCCAGCCGGCATCGAATCCCTGGCGGGCCTTCTGCCTGGCCCGGATCTCTTCAGCACTTGTGGTTTTGGCCGCATAACACCACGCGAGCAACTGTTCCTTGGCAATTCGATTGCCCGTCTCGGTGTATTCGGATTTGGGCCACTTCAGGTATTCGGTGTGCTGCCGGCCAACAAGGCTTTCGTCCTTTGCCGCCATTACTTCACACTTGACTTCCGCACTGCCCCGCTCATTGCGGACGATCACCTGGGTAATCATGACCCGATAGCCGCCCACCGGAAGCTGGCCACCACCGCCGCTGCCCGGCTTGTCCGGGTCCACGTCGTTAAAATCGAAAGGGTCAAAGGAAGCCGCATTGGGGTCGAAACTATCAGCACTCATTTTTCACTCCTTCTTTTTCCGCGGCCTCCAGGGCCGCTTGAATCTGGTTGAACTCGTCGATTTTGATCCACACCCGACCAGCCGCAACGTCGATCGTCGGCGGCCAGCCAATCGTTTTCTCGCCGATCTCGAATACCCGCCGGCTGCCATAGCGTTCGACCAACGGGAGAAAGCGCGGCGACCAGTGAGAAATCGGCGGCCACTGGTCAGCCGGCGTCAGTTTTTTGCTTGTTCCGGTTGCTTCTCTTGCGATAGTTGGGCATCGACTGCCTTTTGTAGTGTCGCCAGTAACGCCATCTGATGTGCTTCTGACAACTCGGTAAACCGACTGGCTCCTCGCTCAGCCATGGCCGCCTTCAGCTTTTCCGGATCGACGCCGCTCGAGGGTAGGAGTGCCTTGAACCGTTTGACGCGATCGTTTTTGCTCGCGGTTGCCGACGATGTTGTTGCCGGCGTGGTTGCCACTACCGGTGGTTTCGTCCCGGCCTTGGCGTGCTCCGGTTCGGTCGCGGCCGCCAACCGCTTCCCTTCTTTTTCGAGGGCCAGTTCCCGTTTGATTGCCGCCGTGTCCGGTTGTGGCGGTGTGCTTTGCGCGGTTCGGCGAATGGTCGCCAGTTCCTTCTGCCGCTCCACGAGCGAAGCCTGCGCCGTGGCCGCCGTCGCCTGTGCCTCCGCTGTTGCCAGTCGAACCCGTTGTAGATCCATCTCGGTGACCGGCTTTTCGATCACCCGTTCGCCGGTGGCCGGCTTCTCAATGTTCGGCGGGTTGGCGATGTACTGGCGGATCGCCTGCACCGTGGCAACCGGTATCCGGCGCGGCATCAGTTCCACGATTTCAAGCTGGCCATCCTCATTCACGCGGGTATCTGACAGTCGGTGCTTCAACACGATTGCCGATGGAACGGCGGAGGTGTTGCCCTTTTCATCGGGCAACCGCTCCAGCCAGAGATAGAGCGATGCCAATTCCGCCAGCGTTTCCTTGCCGCGTGGCTCGCGACGGGTCGTCGGCTTGCCGGCTTTGAACTCGTCGCGCAAGTGGGTGGTGAAGTACAGACACCTGAACGCACCAGCAAAACCCATCAAGAGCTTTTTGTAGTGCGCTTTCATCGCGGCCATCAGAAGCGGGACGGAGTTGTCGATTTGGTTTTTGGTGTAGCCGTAAGCTGTCGGGTTTGCCTTTACGATGTCGACTTGACCGGACTCAATATCGTTGATCGGGTCGACGACGCACACCTCATATTGACCGGGCTTTACGTGGGTTGGGACCGAATTGAACCATTCAGCTGCCTGCCGCGCCGTCCAATGGGGGCCGTAGGCTTCGGTCAGGGTTTTTGGGACATCGATTCGCCTCCAGCCGGTACCCGCGTAACTGGTGCCCGACTTCTCCAGATCGAGATAGAGAGTGCGAGGCTGACCGGCAAACGGGTGGCCTTCGGGATGAGCGCCCGGGGCGATGGAGGCCCCGAGAATCGTCTTGCCCGTTGAAAATTCACCGGTCGCTCCGAACACCTCGATTTCCATGGGGGACCCCCAGGGCGTATCTGGCCAGAGCCGGCCCGGGGGCACGACGACTTCCCTCTTCGCTTTCGTTTTTGGTGCCATCCTTCTTTTCTCCTTTGCTGATGTTAGAGCGGTTATACCATCCCCATCTTGGCCGCAATCGCAGCCGTCAGCCGCAGGTCCTGGGCGTTGTACTCCAATGCCTTGGTCCGGTCCTCGGGCGTCCCAAACCACAGCTTGGCGAAATCCGCACCTTTGACGCCTTCCGTTTTCTGCCCGACACCGAAGAAGGCCGCCAAGGCGTTGAGCGAGATCGTGTCACGCGACCCGCAGCTCCAGTGCTCCGTGGTGTCGCGGAAGAGCGGATGCCAGTATCTTCCATGCCGGATCTCCGGCGGTACGGCGACACCGAGCAACCACGAGCGCCGCACGAGAAATGGTAAATCGAATCCGTTGGAGTTGTGGCCGATCAAGGGTATCTTGTCGCCTAGGGCTGCCTCGCTAATCTCCCAGAACATTGCGAGGTTGGCTGCTTCGTTAGAATCGGCCAACAGATAAAATTCGTCGCGCTCCATGGTGCCCAGAAGAAGTACGCGGCCAGTGATCGGCGAGAATGCCGCCTTGACTACGAATTCATCCCACGCCCTGGCCTTGTACTCTTCGTGCTTGACAACAACGGTTTCCGGCTTCCACCGTTTGTCGCAGTCGGCCGCGAACTCCTCCAGCGTCTTCTCGTGATAGAGGGTTCGGAGTTCATCATCCGGCCGCGGGCCGGTTTCGATGTCGAAAAAGACTGCCGGAAGTCTGGTTGTCGAGCGGTCGATTGTCTCTTTCGTCCAGGTTTCTAATTCCCCGAATAGTTCACTTACCTCTGGCCGCTCGGCGTCTAGCGCAGCTTCGCCGGCTCCATTTTCCTCGCCTATTCCCGATAGATCGAATCCGTACGATTCACGCCGCGCTTGTTCAACGATCTCCGACATGATGTCTGGTGGCATCACGTTCTCCTTGTTTGGTTGTCGCGTCGGTCCAATTCTTCCTCGATCTCATAGAGCGGTACGCCCTTGGCTATCAAGCCACGGATAGCCGCGTCGGTGTCGTCGTCCGACAGCTTGGGGGCCAGCGCCCGCTCGGCGGCGTCAAGACCAGCGAGTAGGGCTTGTTCAAGTGCGGTCATGGTGTCTTCTCCGTTTCTCGCTCAATCGCCGCAACGGGGTCCACGGCGGCGGGGAAGTCGACGGGCCTTCGTTGACCTGCTGCTTTGCCGTCACGCAGGAGCAAGTGGCACTCGCCGCCTTCGCCGACTCGCTCCAAAAAAATGTGGCCCTCATGCTTTTCAGCCAACCCCACAACCCGAGCCAAGGAATCCTGGTCCAGGAGGCTTCCGTCGCGGATCACGAGGATCTTCAGCTTGGGATTCATGGCGAATCCCATGGCAACGGACACCTCTAACTCTTCACCCGAGGATGCTTGCTCGAAGGGGAGGCCGCCAAACGTGACACCTTCCTCATTGAAGCCCAACCCTTCAACGGGCCACTTGGCCTCTTGATACCACTTGGCTTTCGTGGCGTCGTATTCGGCAAGTTGCTCCGTCAGTTTTATGGCCGCTACCTTTCGCACCAACAATTCTTCCACCAAAGCGGCTTTAGCGGCATTGGCCCGAACCTGCTGGTTCGTGTCTTCGGCCTGGCTGATTTGGAGGCGAATCTCCTCGGCATCGGCACGCTCCGCTTGAACGGCTCTGGCGCTTTCACGCTCGGCCACCTCGGTAGCTGTCGTGAGATCCTGCCGCGCTGAGTCACAGGCCCGTCTCATATGTTCAAACTGTGCCTCCAGTTCGATGGCTCGGGAGTTGAGTTTCTCGACATTCTGACGGAGGATCTCCGCTTTCTGGACCTGCGCATCACAGTCCCGGTTCACGACCTGCCGGCGCTCTAACTCCGCCACAAGATCCTTGATGATAACTTCCGCGACCGGGGCCTCGGGGTGTTCGGGCATCGCCGACAATCGCTCAGAAAGATTCCGGACCTCGGCGTTGACTGCCGTTCGGGTCGCGTAGGTTTTCGCGCGGTTGGCTTCCAGGTCGTCAAGCACCGCTGGGTCTAGCCCGATGAGTTCCCGCAATGCTTCGGCTTGCTCTTTCGGCTTCAGACGTGTAAAGGCTAAGGGATCAAACGTCGCCGTCGAAAGTAGACTATTCAAGATTCCTTGGGGAGTGGGGGCCAAATAGCCATCGTCCGACTTGATTTCCAACTCGGAAATGATGGCGTCACCGTTGCGAGAAAATCGGCGGGTCACCACACAAGCGGGTAGCAGCGTATCGGCGTCTCCGTCCAGATGAATAGAGACCAACGCCTTCTCTTGACCTGTGCGAATCGGCTTGGATGGGCAAAGCTTCTTGCCACCCAAGCAGTAGGCGATTGCATCAAGGAATGACGATTTGCCGGCAGCATTCTTGCCGCCCACGATTGTCACCGCCCCGTTTGGTGCAAATCGAACGTACTCAACACGCTTGATGTCCCGAACTTCCACACTCGTGATCTTGGTCATGGTTTCCTCCCATGCAAAGGGTTCTTCCTTCAGCCGCCGCTCGGCGTCTTCGATGGCCCACTGCTCGACTTGCTCAGGCGTCGGGCGGGCGGTTCGCGGCGGGTCGATCGGCGGATCGTAGCGATCATCTTTCATAGCTCGAATCCATGCCCCGCCTCACCTCCGTGGCTCAGCGGGGCATCGCATCCATACACGCCGTATCCGGCGGCTCCGTTATGCAAATGTCACGTATAAGGTGCATCGCCCCAGTGGCTCGATTCGAGCGGCTGGATCGGGCGTAACGACGTGGAGAGTATCTCGCATTCTCAGCAGACCTGAGCGAAGAATGGCCATTTTGTCGGTGTACTGGACGACCAGAACAATATCGCCCGTGTTGAGCTGATAGGCACCGACAGGCGAGACTACGCGCGCCGGGCCGAGCGGGGCTTGACGCCACGGAACACCCGGTTCCTGTGGCTCTTGGTCTACGAGTTCGATTTTGATCTTCATTTCGATCTCCTTTTCCTGTTGGGCCTCCCATTCCGCGCGCCGGGCACGGATGTAGTCGAGCACGGCCTGGGCGTTGGCGCGGGTGGGCGAGATCCGCCATTGGTCCCATAGTCCGTTGCAGCACCCCTTTTCTCCGTCCAGAGGACAGGCTTGCCCTGCCGGAGTGCAATTACCGGGACTTAATGCGCAGAACGGACACGAGTCACAAGGCTTGCCGTCCCTGATCGCTTCCCACCTGGCTACAGTCTGGTCCCACGTTTTCTCGGTGATTTGTGGCTTTGGACCAGCCTTTGAATTTTCCTTCGATAACCAAGCCATCATGTCCTCCCATCATGACCCGACCGGCGCGCCCCGGCGTCTCGGGGCGCGCACCGCGACCATGCGTCGGCCGGGTCGATTCCGTTTGTGCGTTATGCGTCCGTGCCATCGATCCGTTACTCCTCGTCAGAAAGCACGGCGACGACGCCTTGCAGCGCGCCGCTGGTAAACTTCACCACATCGCGTGTCCTACTTTTCGCGGCATAGTGTACATCGCCGAGTGCTTCAATGAGCCGGCATGATTCACCCCTGATCCGATATCTGCTGACAATCAGGGGAGCCAATGATGCGATGCCCCTCGGCGAAGCTGGCACGTCATACTCAACCGTGCCATCGTGATGCGGCCACGCATGCGTGCAAGTCGGAAAGTTGTGGAAGAGCTGATAGGTCGTTCTGGGGCGCTTGCGACCATCGTCGGTGTCCGGTTTCGTCGTCGGTTCGCGCACGGCGATTCTGCCATTGGTCGCGTACCGCCAACCATGGAAGACCCAAGGTTTGTCAAGGTCATATCGCTCAGCTTTTGAGCCGCAGAATGCGAGCAATCGATCCGTTGGCATGTCGTCCTCCGTGTTAAAGAGCCCCCGGGACCGACAGGACGTTCTTTGGTACTCCGCTACTTGCATAGCCAAGCGTCTCACCGCGTACTGCGCCTTGAGAAGTTGCTTTGCAGATTCGCTGCGTGACGCGAACACGCCGCTGCCGCACGCCTGTTACACACCAAATAGGGGTGCAAACCAACCACCCCAGTACAGTAAGCCGTTGGCAATCACGAAACCTATCATGGATGTACCGAAGTTGTGTTTGTACTCTTCGCCGTGCTTTGCCAACGTTATGCCCAGCCCAAGCATTTGCAGTGCCAGCAAGACCAGAATCGGGAACATCTCTATCCTCCTTGGATACAAGAAAAAGGCGTGCGACGGGCCGGTTCGAGGCATCGCTTCCCGATCCACCCGCGGAATGCTCGGACAATGCCGGCCTAGTCCGCCGCACGTCCAGGTGCCGTATTTCTACGACCACTTCATGGTGCACCTCTCTTTCTGGACAGGTACCGCCATTTGGCGGCGATTCCAAACCCAAAAACAGATTTGACAGTGCACGTTGCCATAAAACAGGGATTAGTCCAAGGCGTGCGATGACTCCAGTCGGGACTCGAACCCAATCCTCGGCTGCCACGCCGCGTGCTACGGGCCAAACAACACTCCTGGGGCCGTGCAATCTTGGGTTGGCTCCCTCATGCAAAGCCACGCCTGTTCGACGCCGCCGCCGCACGCCTGTTGGATTCGTTACCATCTCAAGTCCGAATTTTGCTGGTGACCACATAGGGGCGATTGACCAGCCGGCAGCCGAGATCGGGGCCGGCCGTCAGCCGCAAAACACATCGGGCGCCGTCACGGTCCAATGCTTCGATCCACTCGCCATCACCGTTCCAGCAGAATCGCTTGAAGGTAAACGGCCCCTTGGCCGTCATGGCAATGCGGCGAGAGCCCTCGTAGTACGGCCCGCCACTGGTACGGAACCGGTCGCCGGGTCGGAGAATCGACCGCGGGCCGAAGCGGTACTCTAGTTCGACTTGCATACGTCGCTTTCAAAAGAACCGTCCCCCGATGTTGAGCGGGGGACGGTCTCGCGGGGAGGAGCCACCAGGAGAGAAATGGGGGAGGCGGGAATCGAACCCGCAACCTCGGGCTTATGAAGCCCGCGAGCTAACCGTGTTGCTCCACTCCCCGTTGAAAAAACGGCGGCCCGATCGCTGACTACGATGGACCGCCGCCCGCCGAATTCGGTTGCTTGACTGGGGGTAGGGGCAGTCCCGCAACCGATTGTTGGCTTCTGTAGATACCCCAACAGTAACCCTCGCCATAGCATAGCCCTACCCTCCGAGTTGTGTTGTCAACTTCCCATGACCAGCTTCCGCATTGCGGTATCACGATTGATGCGGGCTGGTTTCGCTCGTCTGGCAGCTTCGAGTTTCTTCCAGGTCGTCTTGTTCTCGCGTACCAGTCGGGCGGCTGCCCGGTAATCTCGTTTGCACAGGCCGCGGCAGTACAGCTCTTTCGCTGGGCAGACAAGACAGTGCTCTTGTTTCCGCTGTTTCCGCATCGGTCGTCCGTGTCAGATTCCGTGCCTCGCCGCCAACTGCCGGCGAGCATCCGTGTGATTCCGTTGTGGGGTGATCGCCTCTGCCGCGTTGTTTGCCTCAGTCAACGCCGCGATGAAACGATGAATGGCCGCCATACTGGTGAGTCGTCGCCTGCCGAGCCGAACGGTTTCGAGTGTCACGGTCTGGTTGCCGACCAGCACGCCGGAAGTCACCCAGACGTAGATGGTCTGGTAGCTGACTTTCTTGCCCGGCATCTTGTCGGCAGCGGCTTGTAGGGTCATCAGCGGTTCGGTTCGCGGGTCGATCATGCCCTCATTGTCTCTATTTAGGCTTACTTGTCAATAGATATTTCTAAATAGACATAAGTTGTTGCGACGAAAGAAGTTAGGCAGTTGACGGCAGGCGCCAACGGTTGACAACGAGCGACAACGGTTGACAATATATATAGGGGCTTGATTCCAGGTGCGACCATGGGCCGCCGAGACACAGCCGAAGACCACGATGCAGTGTCACTCCGCCGCGTGGCGCGGCGGGTCCGGACCCTCTGCGCTACCGTGGACGAGATCGCTGACACCATGGCCGAAGAAAAAATCGCGAGGGTGACCGTGCGGCATCAAGAAGCGGTGAATCGGGCGTTGCGAGACCTCTCTCTCTGGACGCATGCGGCCGAGATGGCCTTGACCCGGGCGCTCCAAGATGCCGGTGCCTTCCGTGCAGCCAACGATGGGCAGGAGTAGCGGTACCGATTTTCGCCCGGCGGTACCGATTGGGCCGAAACAGGTGTGGAAAATAAGGACTTGCGCTGAATAACCTACCATGACCGCGACCTCTGAAAACGCCGTAACCTCTCGCTCTCAAACGTCTTGGGGCGAACCACTCTGCGATGACCCCAATTTCGACAAGCTAGGGGTCCCGAGTTCGAGTCTCGGATCGCCCACTTGCAAGTGGCTAAGGGGCAACGACTTAGGGTAAACAGGACAAGCATCATCGGGGCTGTACGGTACCGATTCCAAAGTGTCCGGTACCGATTCCGCTGTTTGACAATCTAAGATTTGCCACCCGAGGCCACGGCAATGGGCCTCGATTCCCTCGCGGGTCTCGGCCGCGAGGGCGGGATCGTCAGGGACATCGACGGCGATGCAGAAGAGTATAGTTGTCACGGCTTGAACCTCCTCAACAGGTTCGGGCCAGCGCCCCGGGGCGTCCGGGCTCCGGGGCGTGCTTCGTCTCCTCCTCCCGCATCACTGCGGGTGCCGCCGACGTGGCGTTTCGAGTTAGTTGTTGTGGAAGTCTTGCCGGAGATCGGCAGGGACCATAACCGTAACGACTTGCATCCGAACGCAGACGTAGTGACGATCTCCGTCCTGCTCGGCCCACGCAGATCGGCCGCGATGCCGCAGCTTGAGGACGTAACGGTCAGCCTCGTTCGCTGAACAGGTGGCCAGTCGCTTCACTTTGGTTCTCATCTCTCGTACTCCCTTGCTTTGCCCCCTGCCGCCGACAGCCCGGTGGCCCGGCTCACTTCCCGCCTCAGCCGGCGGGGTGGGCTAATCCAACCCCATCTTTTTGCCCCATGCAGTGTCGGTTGTGATTTTCCCCGCGGATCTTCAAACCACACTTCGGGCACCTTGGCCTTACAGGTGGCGGTTGGCTTCGCTGCTGATCTCTGTACTTCTTTGCCCTCTTCTGTAGATCCTGTCTTTGCCCTTCTGTGTGAAACTTCTTGTAAGCCTCACACTTACCATCATGAAACGCTGGGCATCCAGTTGTGCACGGGTCGAGGTGTGTTGCTGTCATTAAAGCGTGAAACATTGGGCGCAGTTGCTCCGTTTCGCATTGGATGCAACTCATGTCTTGCAATCCCTCGAATGTGCCTTTGAGCATCACTTGCTCTCTTTGTGTTTCTGGTTTCCCGCTTCAGCCCGGCGGAGTGGGTGCCGCCGGAGCGGCTGGGTCAGTCATTCTTCCAACGTCCCCACAGCGATCGCCTCTTCGAGGCTCGCCAGTTCCTTTGCTGCCTCTTCCGCGTCTGTACTCATCTGGCGAATATAATGGATCAGATCCTCTACGCGATCGGCGTTCCATGCTTCAAACGCCCGTATCGAGTTTTCCCGAATACGCTTGCCCCGTTCGGCCATTCGTCGAAACACCAAGATGTCCATCGTTCTCTCCCTCTGCCCCACTTCGCCACCAGCCCGCCCGGTGGCCCGGCTCACTTGTCCTTTGTCCGTGCGAACAGTTCCTCGATAAAGTCAGCCCACGTCAGGCCGGCCTTGCATCGAGCCGCGTCCATCGCGGCGTAGACCGCCGGCTTGAACTTCGCGGTCACGACCTCGCTCTTTTTCGACGCGGGCGGGTAGGCTGGCCGGCCGCGACCGCGTTTGGCTTTCTTCGCCATATCATCCTCCTTATTCAGTGCCAACCAACGCCATAGCCTCAGGGCGTGCCCCCAAGCCAAATCACGGCCTCGTCCTGCGAACAGTTCCGTTCTCGGCGAACACGGATCACGTCGGCTACGGCCGGCACGTGCGAGGGCGCCCGTTCAACCGTGATGCCCCACCCATCCTGGTTGCCCCAGAGCGTCAATAGAAACCGCGAGCCATCGGAAAAATACACGTCGTAGGTTTCCTCGCTGCCGAGACTAAACATCGGGTCTGCCCGATGGGCTTCGGTACGATGGGCAGACAGCACGCCGGCCGCAAAATGTTCGATCACCTCCTCGGGGACGTGCGCTCCCGTGAATCGCTCGCCGATTGTCCTGAGCATCGAGTCAGCGAGCCTCTGAAATTCAGCAAGATCGTTCTCTTTCCTGCCCGCCGCCTCGCCTTGCTCTGCTGGGGTCAACATGATTCGTTCTCCTGTTTTCGGTTCCCTCATCAGGCCGCCGGCACCACCCGGCGGCGACGCCCCGAAGGGCGTTTCGGGTTAACCGTCTGCTACCGGTGCCATCGCCGCCTCAACCATCCGGGCTGCCCGCAACTGGCCGGATACTCCCCCGTTGGCAAACAGCCATACGGCGTAGTCTGCCCTGGTTTTCCCCTGCTCTGCATGATACGGGGTCGGGTGCGGCGTGTTTTGTAACCGGTGAGCATCGGCTAGAGCAGCTTTCGCCGCCGCAATTCGGGCTAGGGCCCTTTCTGTTTTCGCTTTCTTTTGGTCAGCCTTGCACGCCTCGACAAGCCCCGAGTCGTTCACCTTCCGGATGCAGTCGCAACCAACATGGAATCGACGGCCCTCCGCGGACTCGACCATAAACATATTGACGATGTAATGTCCGCAGTAGGCACAGGTCCCGCCCGGTTGGGTCGTGACCTGGCAACCACCCACGCTGCCGATGACACGTTCGCCATGGCTGATTTCCTGGGCTTCGATCCCTACATACCGAAACGGGGCCTTACCCAGGCCGGCCCGTTCAAACGGGTGCATTGCAGTCGTCATCGTCTTGCTCCTCGTAGTTTCAGTTTGCTCTTTCATCTCTCACCTCTGCCCTCATTATACGGTTGCCAACCGGCCTTGCAATAGGCTAACCCGATAATTCCCCGATTTTCCCCAAAGTTTTTCGCCCCGTCGCCCTAATCCCTTACTGGCTTTGGAGTTACGTCACGAAAAAACTTTCCCGAAAATCCGAGATTGTCGGGCTGAAACCTCGTGGAAGGAGGCCAGACTGTGCGAATCCCCAAGTACCGCCGCCGCAGCTCGGTCGGCGCGGCGGCCTTCATTGAATACCAGGGCCGCCGGATCAGCCTGCCCGGCCGGGCCGATTCCCCCGAGAGCCTGCGGGCCTACCATGAGTTTTGCCAAGACCTGCTGACCAAAAAGCCTGCCGACATCCCGCCACCCGGCCGGGTGACTATCGCGGACCTGGCCCTCGCGTACCTGGATCATGCGAGCCGGTACTACCTGCGGGACGGCCGACCGAGCGATGAATACCATTGCCTCCGGTCGGCCCTCCGGCCAGCGATCCAGCTATACGGCGACCTGCCGGCCGAGCGGTACGGCCCGGCTGAGCTCCGGGCCACCAGGGACGCGGGGGTCGCATCGGGCTGGTCTCGCGGGTACGCCAACCATCAGGCCCAACGCCTCCGCCGCGTCTGGCGGTGGGGCGTGGCCCACGAGCTGGTCCCGCCAGCGTGCCTCCAGGCCCTTGAGGCCGTCGCCCCGTTGCGTCGGGGACGAACAGGGGCTAGGGAACCGGTGCCGGTTGCTCCCGTGCCAGAATTACACGTGGGGGCCGCGGTAGCCTGTCTGGCCCCTGCCCTGGCCGCGATGGTCCAGATCCAAGCCCTCACCGGTATGCGGTCAGACAACCTCTGCCGCCTCCGGCTCTGCGACGTCGACCGCTCGGGCCCGGTCTGGCTGTATCGGCCGGCCAGCCACAAGGGGGCCTGGCGGGGGCGAGGTCTGGCCATCCCGCTCGGACCCCGCGCACAAGAGATACTGTCACCCTGGCTCGACCGCCCGGCCGACGTGTTCTGCTTTTCCCCCCGCGAGGGGGCAGGCAAGGGCCGGGGGCGGTATGACAGCCGCACCTACCGGCGGGCAGTGGTCCGGGCGTGCCGGCGCGCAGGTATCCCGCCGTGGACGCCGCACAGACTGCGGCATACGGTGGCCACGACCGTCCGGGCCAGGTACGGGCTCGAGGCCGCTCAAGTCTACCTGGGGCATGCCCGCGCCGACGTGACGCAGGTGTATGCCGAGCGTGACTTGGCGGCGGCTTTGCGGATCGCGGCCGAGATGGGATGACGCAAAATTACAGCCGTTTGGGTGGGGTGGAGATGATTGAAGGCAATCTGGCGGGCGAGGGCTTCCGTGACGGTTAGACGCGTGGCCCGGAGGGTGATACGCAATCCGTCCAGGATGCCCACGGCGTAACGGCGTGGGCTCATTAAGCTGTCCCTTTTCGAGCTGTCCCTTTCCCCGCAGAATCGAATAGACCATAGGGCGGTACTGAGGTCAAGCAAACTGGTTGACTTTTCTCACCCCCTCAATTAGACTAATTGGCAGAATTGAGTTACTCCGCAATCCGAGGTACACGATGCGCCACTCTTGGGAATACTATCGTGTCCGTCTTCGACCGATCGCTGTCAATCTGAAAGGAGGGCTGTCCGATGCACCGCCGCCATGCGTTTACCCTAGCCGAATTGCTCGTCACCATGACGATCATTGGCATGCTGGCCGCCGCGACCTTGGGAGGTCTGATGGCCAGCCGTCGCCAAGCGAGGATTCAGCAGACTCGCGCGACGATCGTCAAACTTGACCGGATCATCTCTCAGAAGTGGGACGCCTACCGCACTCGCCAACTGCCAATCAGCATGGGTACGTTGCGGCACTCCTGCGAGGAAGAGGTCGAACTGCCTCCGCCGCCCTGGTGGTCCGATCCAAGCAAGCCCTACACGGTAAAGCGCATAAACGCCAGCGAAGTTCGGCGGTTTCTGACCAATACGCGGCGCGACCTGATCCGTATGGAACTGCCCGACCGTTGGTCAGACGTGACTAATCCACCGTTGGTCTTGGAGAAGACGCCGGCAGTCACACTCCGTTTCCGCCGTCTCCGAGATCAGGCGATCGCCCGTGGCGTACCGGAGGCCACGGTCAACGGGTACGCTTCGCCGGAACTACTCTACATGATCGTCTCGCAAACCTCCGAAGACTTGGCATTATTCCACGATCGGGAGTTTGGCGATGTGGACGGCGACGGGCTTAGAGAGTTCCATGACTCGTGGGGCCGGCCGATCGCTTTCGTCCGTTGGCCCGCCGGGTTCATGGCTACGTACGATGCTGTTGATAGCGTGATCGACCCAAGCCTCCAGGACCCATACGATCCCGACAACCTCACTGGTTGCTACGCCCTACATCCGCTTGTCTACAGCCCGGGGCCCGACGGACAGTATGACATCAATCGCGGGACGCAGCCGAGTGGGACTTACGCCTACCGGCTCGACGGGCGAGGGAATATCGATACCTGCACGCCGGATGAAAACGAGGGTGGCTACCTGATCGGGCAACCGCTTGACGCCACGATGCCCGACGGCTCACCAGCAGATGAACACTTGGGGCATCACGACAACATCCACAATCACGGGCTACGTCCGTAAGGAGATTCACGCAATGAGCGATACGCCAGGCGTCTCCAGGACCATGGGTGTAAAGATCGACTTTGACTGTCCTATCTGCGGTGAGAAAATCAAAGGCTGGCTAGTACAAACTTCTGACTCCGTGGCTATACCCGAAGGGCTGGTACGGGTGCAGATGGGGGTCGATGCTCATGGGATGATCAACCTGGATTGCCCTCGTTGCAACGGAATCATCGTCATTGAGCCATAGGAAGAGGACTGATGGGAACCGCCTACAGTTCGATGTTCTGTCCACGGTGCCGGGTGTGCCGCCAGGCAGTTCGGCAGACGCCCAGCCACGGGCTGCACTTACTGATCACTGTCTTGACTTTCGGCTTCTGGCTCTGGGTGTGGCTGGCAGTCATTTTGCTCCCCAAGCCCTGGCGGTGTTCGCACTGCGGCAGTATGACCCGGGTCGCCCGGTCCGTCCGGTTCGCCGGCTGGATCGTCTTCCTCGTCGCCGCAATCCTCATCGGCTGCTTGTTGCTGGCCATGGTCCACTTCGGCAGTTGACGGAGCGATCTTGGCCACAAGCACTACTGTCTTAGCCAATAGAGATATAATACGAAAGGATCGTACAGTGCAAAAGCTGTGGGTTTGTCGAGAGCCTGTTTCAACTTACATCCCCAAGGATGAATGCAATTACATGCTATTTTTCGATAGCAAGCCTGGGCGGTCCAAGATAACCGGCGTGTGGTTTGAAACTGAAGACACACTAACCCTATGTCCAGATGTGTTCCATCGGATTTTTCAACTACGCCTGATGCCTGGCGACGGACCAATTGAAATCCGAACCCCGATCACGGTAAGTATAGTTGAAGATTCTACAGGAAAGCCTACCGATAATTCGGTACTGTTAGCCTCGTCATGAGCCCCGCTGTCTCAGCGTCCAGTTGCGGGTGGATCATACCGCCGGGCTGCCGGACCACAACCCGCCCGGCCCTCTCGTACCAGTCCGACTTGCCCATAAAATGCTGAGCGTGGTATGAGTGCGTGCTGCCCCAGCGAAAGACGTAGCTTGGGGCCATCACCCTGCACGGATCTCCCGGCGGGCCGAACTGCCGGGCCAGGCTGCCGAGTAGCTGCTGATCAAACGTGGCGTCCCGCGTATCGGGCCAGCCGCCGACTTGCTCCAGCGCCTCACGTCGTACCGCCAGACTGCCGTGAAAGCGCCCCGCAGCCCCCTCTTGATGCAACTTGCCATAGAGGCTCCAGACTGTCGACGGGTGGCTCCATGGGCCCTCGGCCAGGGCCGCCGCGTGGGCCTCCAGGTGCCAGGGCAGATAGACGTCGTCATCGTCCCAGACGACGAAGGCGTCGGCGTCCGGTGACATCGTGACCATCGCATTGTACTTCGCCGAGATCGTCGGGTAGCGGTCGGGAGTCGAGAGAACCTGCCAACCCGGGCCGGACTGCTCCGGCCATTGGCCGGCATCGTCCAGGACCAGGAGCCGCCGCTGATCCGCCGGGTAGGTCTGGGCCTCGAAGCAGGCGACTGTATTCCGTAGCAGCGCCGACGGCCGGCGAAACGTCGGGCAGAGACAGACGATCAAGGACATGCGCTTTCCCTCCATCGTTTGAAGCCCGGCCAGGTAGCGTGTCCGACCGGATCGGCAAGCAGGTAATCCCACTGTTCCGGTGTCATCAGGAAATTTGGCCCTGCCCCCTCGCTCCCGTCTAGCGGTATCTCGATCACGCCCTCAACGAAGTGGCCGTATAGCCGGTCTAACGACAAACCAAGTTCCTGAAGTTCCAACATGTAATTGCGGACCTTGTGCCACTGCGTTACCGGGTAACGCATGCCAGTTGGGCGACTATACCGATGGAGCCAGCGTAAACCCGGCAGGCAGAGACAGCGGCGGCTGAGCTGCCGGAATTTCTCGTGGATGTACCACTCTTCACCGCCGAACCCGCAGGCATACGGGTGGAAGCCCGGCCACGCGGCCTTGCGGCACGAGAACAGCCCGAGGCCCATCGCACCGATCTCGAACGGCTCGCCGTCCGGGTCCTCGCCGCGGGCATCATGGCCCCAGATACCCCACATTTCGGCCCGCCACACATCCTGGAAGTGCGTCGCCACCCCGCCCGACAGCAGGTCATCGTAGAGCATCGGACCGGACAACAGGTCGTCACAGCCCGGGTTCGCATCGTAGTAATCCAACAGCCGCCGAATCGCGCCCGGCTGGAGCATCACGTGTGAGTCGAGACACAGGACGGTATCGCCGACAGCTTCGGTGAAGACACGATCCCGCGGCGGCGACGTGCCAACGGGCTCTTCCATCGGGACATAGCGGGCCCGCGCGTGGGGGCCGATCCAGCCTTCGATCAGATTCTTGAGCCGCGGTGCGCTGCGGGTCTTGGGGCCGTTGTCCACGACGATCAACTCACAGCGGGGCATCACCTCGGCATGGTGGAGCCGGAGCGACTGGAGGGTCATCCACGCACCGGCGAAGTCGTCGTAGCATGCCATCCCGATCGTCAACGCCGGTTTACTGCCCACGGTTAACCCCTTGTGTCGCATAGGAGCTTGACCGCGCCGACGATTCCCAGGACCGCCACCTCGCCGGCAGCATCGTTAATCGCCAGCGCGAGTCTCACATCGAGCACGTCGCCGGGCGATAGGCCGCTCGCCGTGATGGTAAAATCCTTGTCGGCCAGCGTCAATGAGTTGATCGACTGGGCCGCCGTAGCGCACAGATCAGCGCCGGCACCCGCCTCTTCGTCTGACAGGTAAACTTCCAGGTCGGCCGTCGCGGTCGTGTCAGCCACGGTGGTCAACATGCCGGCATGGAGCCGGATCACGACTGTCTGGCCGGCCACGTATTCAGGCGGCAGAATGAAACGATCCGCGTTTCTGGCATACAGGCTCGTCGCCCCGACGGTTTTCACGTCGTAAGTCTGAATGCTCGGCGAGGCTGAGCCGAACGTCCCGCCGATCAAACCCAGGTCGTCAGTAGCCGAGGTGCCGGGCAAGAGGGTATGAAGTGCATCATGGACTCGCCATGAAGTCATGGGGATCGTGTAGGACTCCAGATTGTTTTGCTCCAGGTTCGTCCGTGGGATTGGGGGCGATACCTTGCTCCAGTCCACGCCCAGGGTATTAGTGAACCGCCAGGGATCGGAAATCACTGTCATGGGTTACTCCTTATTTCACAAGATAGCCACTGGCCGATAGGGCAGCGGTGGCTTGTAAATGACAATACAACTTTCAGGTGGTCGTCTGCCTGAACACATCTCAATCTTTCTCGTCGTTCGCACCCGTCGCACTTCTCGGCCCGCTGGCGGAACACCTGAACGGAAACTTTCCGCCCCTTGCAGTCGGGGGCGTGCTTGCACGCAAGCTCCTCGAGCTCGGGGTCGCTGAGTGGTACAGGCGGCATACGGCAATTGCGGCGGGCCTTCGGACAGTTGCGATGACTCATTACATCAGACACGCCACCGCAGACTTCACAGCGAAATATGTTTTGCTGCGCGTCAAAATCCCATTGGCAATCTAAAGCACGCTGACCGTGCATGTCACTCCACTCGCGTCACAATAATCAGCAAGCCATGTATCCCGCTGCCAAAAGAAAGGCACGTCTTGGTCTGATAATGTTCCGCACGGAACATTCCCGGACCCGTACCATTGAATCCACGAAACATAAGGATAAAAATCAGCCCTTTGCCATTGGATAACTAATTCGCCGGGGTCGTCGTTTGTTCCCAAGGCTACAACGCCAATGTCGCAAACACCGGGAATCCCATCATAACGCCGCGTACAAACATAAGGCTGCAAAGTTAGGTCATAGATGCCAAGCAAATCGGCACAGCTTCCGCATCCTTTGTCCGCTATTTCTCCGCCGAACACCACCCGAAATGCCGCTGGCATCTTATTGTCATTGCAATGAGTGCAGTCAGTCTCACCGCCGGCTCCGCACCACGGATACCACCTCCCGCTGACGCCCAGTTCGGATCGTATCCCTAACGCCCGGGGAACCCATAGCCACGGCTTTGAGGGCAGCCAGAGCTTTCCCACTATGGACACTCCATCTGCCAGATGTAATACGTATCGTCGTCCAGATCGTAGTGGGCAATGCCCACGTCATTCTCTGCCCAGCCGGCGAAGATACCGCTCGTGTTGTCAACTGACGAAACCGGCGTGGTGGGCTCGTAGCCGTCATGGTACGTCACGCCGTCGACTGTCAGAGCAGGGGCGTCGTCCGTCATCACGAACTCGATCCAGCGAGCCTGGTGCTCCAATTCCTGGATCTCAAGCCGCCCTGAATCCGGGCCGTATTTGGCATAACCACGGACCCCGTCCCTTTCTGCCGGAGGCGAGCTTTGCCGGAATCGAGTGAAGGGATCGTAGAAAGTCAGGTCAATACTGCTGTCGGCCTCATAATCAGCTCCCGTCCAGGTCAAGGGATGGCCAAGGACGCTCCCGCCAGGGGTAAGCGTCTGGCCGCTTTTTATCTCAAAGCGAAGCGTCTGTTCGACATCGGCCAAGCGGACGATGCACCACTTGACGCCGGTTCCCGATTCCTTCCACAAGATGCGGCAAGAGCCTATCAGGTTGCTTTCGAGATAGCCGGTCTCTGCGTTCTTGATCTCGGCGTGGATGTGGTCATCGTTGCGAACATCTACCTTGGCCACGCACACGCCGGCGAGGATTGCCGTCCCGATCTTTCCCGCCGCCAACGGCTCCAGCAGGATGGCAAAGTTGCCCTCGTGCGTTCCTGCTACCGGGGCCACGCCGTAGAAGAGCGGGAATGACTCGAAGGCCGACAAGTTCACGTCTGGCGTGGGCCAGACGTTGCTGATCCCCAGCACGCCGTGGCGGTCGACTACGCTCTCGGTCGTATTCTCGACCGAAACGATGCCACTGGACCGCATGGCGTAGCCGCTGCCCGCACCGCCGGACCGCTGGAGGTGCTCCACATAGCGGATTGCGTCGACCGTCGCCCCTATCAATTTGGCCGACGGCTTGAATCGCTCGCCTTGCTTTGGTTTTCGCAGCTCGGCCATGCGTCAACTCCAGGGATCGGGCAGGCAGAGGTTGGCAAGATTGGTGTAATCATAGACACGCTCGACGTGGACAGCGACCGGCCGCTTGGTCAGCCGGTTGACCCCTTCGTCCTTGATCTCCTCGTACTCGATCCACAAGTAGTGGTTGCCCTCCTTGTCGACGTCCGAGATTGCAGCCTCCCCGCTGCCGATCGTCATTCCAGTCTTCGTGCGGCTGGAAGCGAACTTGTATGTCACCGGGCAATTCTTTTCAAGTAACGATGCGTGGCTGCCGGAGATCCCGAGCAGCAGAAGCTCGCCTTTCTCCCAGATCCGAAACGGTAGGCCGTTGATGTGGGCAACGGCCGCTTCCATCGCGGTTATCCACGCATGGGTGGCAACCGTTGCGGCCGGCAGGTTGTGCGTCTCCTCCCAACTGAATACGGGTACGACGATGTCGCAGCCCTCGACCTTGCGTGTGTTGCCGTCCTGGTGGACGCCGATAGCGCCGCCGTGGGCCGCCGTGAACGTGCCCCCTGTCTTGTACGACTGGACGTGCTCCAGGGCTTGGGTGATGTGGAGATTAGAGGTGCCGATGTCGAACGTCCACGAGACGTTGCTCTCCTCTTCCCGCGAGCCGAGGCGGGAATACTCCACGGTCGCGTCCCACTCCCCGCCGCCCAGCTCCTGCAATCTCAGGTCACACTTGAGGCAACCGCCGAACACCGGCGGTGCCACGTTCCAGGCGACGGCCCGTGCGATCGACGCAATGCTTTCACCCGACACACGCCACAGTTGCCGTGCGGTTTCCTCTGTCAACTCCTGGCCAACCAGCTCGTATGCAGGCATTAGGGTCCAACCTCCAAAGCCAGGTCGTCCTTGATCTCGTCCAACGTCTCTGCCATCGCTTCCGTGTTCTCGGCCGTCTGCTCGGCCGCCTCGGCAATCCGATCTTCGGCCGACCGCTCTCGCCCCATCCGCATCGCCACGGCGGCAGAGAACGAGCCCGCCACGCCACGCAGAACCGCCTCGGGCATACGGTTGAGAACGCCGATAGGGCCTCCCTCCCCTGCCGCAGCCGCTCCCACTCCCGCCTCTTCTTTCTTGCGTTTGGCATCGGCGACCAGTGCGTCCAGCTCGGCCCTTGCTCTCGCCAATTCCTCGTGGAGCCCGGCCATCGCCGCCTTCCGCGCCGCCTCCTGCGATTCCAGTATAGCGGCCCCCTCTTCGCCAATCGCCTTGATCCTCGCATCGTGCTCGTGCTGAATCTCCGCCATTCGGGCAGCGTGGCGGGTCTCCCACGCCTTATCAAGTCGATCATACTGCCGATCCACGTCTGCCATCACCGCCGCCGGGTCGAGCCCCTCGACCTTGGCGATTACCCAGGCGAATCCCTTGGCGATTCCCTGTTGCGCCCCCGTCCAGGCATTGCGGAAGAACGTAATGAACTCCTCCCAATAGGTCTTCAGCGCCGCGGTCATCTTGTAAAACATCAGCTCTATGCCCAACGGAAAGAGCAAAAACGCCTCAAGCATTTTGTTCTTAGCGTCAATCCACCAGCCCGCGATTTCCAGCGTCCCTTCCCGCCAGACGACTTTGACGCCGGCCCACAGGATCTTGGCCGCCAGTGTGATGTCGCCGGCCGTCAGGGCGTCCTTGATCCCGCCCACGGTCTTTAGTGCGGTATCCTTCAACGTCTTCCATTTTTCGCCCAGACTGGCGATCGCTCGCTTGCCACTCGACGTGTACTTGAAAAACACGTAGCCCATAACTGCGGCTGCCGCGACCACGAGGCCAATCGGCGACAGTAGGGCCAGGACCGCCGCCTTGAGAACAGCGAACACCGTCAGGACAGCCCCGACCATTGAACCGAGAGCAGTCAATGCAGCCCCAGCAAGAATGCAGCCCATGCCAAACGCGGTAACAGCGGCGCCCACGAGCACGATGGTCGCGCCGATCTTGAACAGCGCGACCACCAGGGGCTTGTTCTCCTTCAGCCACTGAGAAACCCTGGCTGTGGCCTCCCTGATCTTGTCGCCCAGCTTGGTAAACATCGGAGCCAATGCCGCGCCGATGCGGGCCTTGACCAGCTCCATTACTTCCTTCATGCGGTACATTGCATCGGTATATTCCGCCGCCGCCGTAACCTCCTCTCGGGTCAGCGGAGCGAACTTCTTGTATTCTTCCATCATGCCGATCAGTCCCGCCTTGCCATCCCGTAACATCGGTAGCAGCTTTGTCCCGCCTCGGCCAAACAATACCGAGGCAAGCGCCGCTTTCTTCGTTTCGTTTTCCATTGTGGAGAGCGCGGCCGCGCAGTCCATGAAAAGCACTTCCGTTGGCTTGAGCTGCTTGTTGTCATCCAACACTTCTACGCGCAGCTCCTTGAAAGCATCAACCGCCGTTGTCAAACCTTGCTCGGCATCATAGGCGGCATGCTGTACCCGCCGGATGCTGACTTCCATCGTGGCCAGATCAGTACCGCCAAGCTGCGCCGCGTGCCCCAAGCCCTGAAGAAACTCGACCGACGCACCAGTCCGTGCGGACATCTTGTCCAGCGTGTCGCCCATCGTGGCAAACACCTTGGTACACTTCAGCAACGGGACGGTGATTGCCAGGCCCATCGCGGTGATGCCGGCACCGATCAGTGAGACCTTTGTCCCAAACGCCCGTAGCTTCGCACCCGCTGCGCTCAAGCCACGGACCAGGGGATGGTCGATAGCGAACAGCTCGACAAAAGCCCGGCCGGCTCGAATTGCACCTGCGCCTGCTACCATCGTGCTAGTCTCCCTCGATCACAATCTCGAACTCTTGCTGGCCGACAGGGAACGTGTCCCGGTTGCCGTCCGCATCGGTCACGACGAAATAGGCGTAGTAGGTTCCCGCCGTGTCCACGTCGGCTGCCTGCGGGTTGTAACGGCACTCCCCGTCGTCCTCATTCGTGACCTCAACGTTGCTTGTCGTCTCGGCCACTACGTCCTCGCCGTCGGCGTCGACCATATAGAAGCTGACAGTCTTGTCGGCAAGACTGACTGCATTACCGTCCGGCCGCTCCAGCGTTGCCGCAATCGGGATTTCGGTATCGCCTACGTGGCGCTTCTGGCGTCGCTTGACTACCATGACAGGGCCCCTCTGTTATTTCTCGCCTACAGCGGCGACCGTGGCACCCTGCTTTTCCGGCCATTGACCCGTCTTGATGAAGTGATCCGCCGCCCGCTTGCCAAAGTGCTCCATCGAGACGTAGATCGTTTTGGAGCGGACGAAAATCTGGCGAACAACCTTGCCGTCTTTCAAGATGACAGGCTGATATACGTACGGCGGCTGAACGTCAAGCCGTTTGTAGACTCGCACCTCGAAGCCTCGATGATCCTGCGTCTCGGCAAGCTCGATCTGGGCTGCCGGGATGTCCTCGGCGGTTTTGAACGACCGGCGAAGCGCTTTCATTTCGGTTTGCGAGCTATGGTGTCTCAGAGTCTTCGTTTCCGCGAGGATCTTTTTGAGACCCACGATGTCAGTAACGAGTTGCTGAAGCATGCTTCTCTCCTTATCAGGCTGGTTGCCCGATGTTCAAGAATCCCTCGGCCGGTGCCGGGGCAGTCACTTGAGTGGCCAACGCGGTTACGTCCGAGGTGTAGTCAACGAACAACAGCGGGATGTCCCCCGTGCCGCCATCGACGTACTTGACCACGAGGGCTCCCTGATAGTCCCGGGTAGCGTCGCCGGACAGGCCACTCCATACCCAGTTGTCGGACGACCAGACCATTTCGTTGTCCGTGTCGTCCGCGGATACTGCCGGCGTCGTGATGTCTTCGTGCGCGTACCCCGTCGCGTCACCCTCGTCAAGCGTCGTGATACCGTCAACCGTGGCGGCGTCGGGCTCGGTGTCCGCAGTGGTATTGGTCATCAACAGGAGTGCGTCCAGATTGTCCGTCTCCCAGTCAATGGTGTTCTCGAACGTGCCCACAAGGCCGTTTTGATAAAGTACACTTGCCATGTCTATTGGCTCCTTGTTACTGTAATCCCACCAGTGTTTTCCGTTCGGTCGACGTCCCCACGAGCACCATACGCTCAGTGGTAGTTCCCTGAAGCTCCACGCGAGTAGCGGAAGTCCCCACGAGTCGCATGCGTTGCCTGACTACCGCTATGGTGCTCGTCGCCGTTACAGCCGGCTGGCTGACTGCGGCCACGACCACAGCCGTTGCCGCCTCGACTATGGCCTCCCACGCCGCGGTAAGTAACGGCTGCGATACCGAGGCCACAAGCGGCGACAACTCTGCGGATACCGCGAGTTGCCAGGTGGCGGTCACGGCAGGTTGGCTGGCAATCGCAACAACCGCCGCCGTACCGGCGATCGCGCCGGTCACACCTTCCGCCGTTACCTCCGGGGTCGAGACGGAGGCAGCCACTTCGCCGAGGCTGGCCGAGACTTCCAGGACGTGCGTAGCCGTAACGGCGGGTTGAGAAACAGCGGCCGCCACTTCAGCGAGATTCGCCGAAACTTCAAGCACGTGGCTGGCAGTCACCTCGGGCTGGGCCACGGTTGCGGTTGTTTCGGCAAGCTCAGCCGAGACTTCCAGCACATAGGTCGCGGTAACTGTCGGCTGCTCGATGACCAGGGCAGTTTCAGCTAGGGTGGCCGATACCTCCAAAACGTGCGTAGCCGCAACGGCGGACTGGGATAAGACAGCCACGACGACCGCTGTGCCGGCGGTTTCGCCCGCCGCTGCCGCTGCCGGGAAGATCAACTGCGGCCGGGACGGATAAATCAGGCCCGGCGAATGATCAGCCCACGACGGCGTGTTGACCGGCGTCATGTTATAGCCGCCAACCACATCGTTGTCGTGCCGACCCTGCAATCCGCCCAGCGGCCAATACCCGACGAGACCCAGCGGGAACTGCAACGGCGTCCAGCCAAGGGCCAGTCCGGGTACGGCCACCCGCTCAAACTCATTGGCCTTGTCGCTTGCCGTTGCCCCGGGCCAGTTTGAAATATCCCATATCGCAGCCTCGGCAATTCGGCCCGACATGTACCCGAATGGCGTGGAATCCGCAGATATGCCGATTGATACCGCATCAGGAGTTACTGCCCCTTGGACATTGGCAGTCGTGCCTTTATTGGCTCCGTTCAACAATATCCGCATGTCAGTCGAGTTGACCCACAGCCCGCAAGCATGCTGCCATATATTGATCGAATAGTTGATCGACGAATCCGCCTGTCTCAGGGCTTGGCCAGCCCCGTAGCCTATTGCGCATAGATCGTCGACATCCTCCCGTAACTGCAAAGCGTAATACCACGCCGCGGCGCCCTCGCCAAGCGAGACCAGTGTTTGATCGGTGTTTAACGCATCCGTAAAGTACCAGCACGCCATCACAAACGGATACGACGATAGCGGAACACTCGTCGTGCGCTTTAGATATTCCTGTTGTGCATCATCAAACAGCCGGGCCATTACGCCACCACCTCGTACAGGTCAACGTGGGTGATCCAGATTGAATCAGCGTAGTCATCGGCCCCGTCGGCACTGTCCCGCCGAATGCAGATCCGACACGCATCTCCCGCTGCAATCGCGTCGGCCTGGGCCTGGTTGAAAGTAATCGTCGCCACGTTCAACTCGCCAGCGTTGGCATCCACCGCATCGGTCACCGACTGGTGGGCGGCGAAAGCATCGGCGGTCGCGTGCATGTCGTGGGCATCCGATTCGGTGATGCACTCAAATGCCCCATCCAAGACGACGGAACCGCCCCCACCAGCAGCGTCGCCGAAATAGTAGATCAGCAATTTCGCCCCGCTGCCGTCCGTCCAGATATTCGCATCGGGGACTGAGAACGATTGTGACACCATCGCCGACTCGTTCGCTCCGTCGATGAACTTCATCGAACTGCGTCCGCTCGGGGCAGCGGCCAAGGCGGGGATATCGCCAGCCTCAATGATTGTGTTCTGGTCGCCGGTGAAGAACGATGCCGGCAGGCTCATGCGAAATTCGTCAGCCATGCTATATCTCCAGTCCTACTGAATCCTGTTCGGTGGCGTGATTCGGTCGGTACTTGCTCTCGGCCGCCGTCACGCCAGGTAACGCCGCCAGAGCTTGCAAATCCGTCTCAACGGCTTGCATTGCCGTCAGTTCACCCGCCGTGAATTCATTCTGGAGATCGTTGCCGACGATTGCTGCGCGGATTGCCGCAACCACGGCATTGGCGTTTTCGATCGGCTTCGCTACCCGCACATACCACAAATTGCGAACAGTCTGCGCTCGTTTCGTTTCTGCAAGGGTCATGTACGCTCCTTTCGTTACTCCCGCACCAGCGGTGCGATCAGTCAAAGCACTTTCATCAAAAACGCTCCGATCCCGCCGCCAAGCACGCCGCTCCCAACCACGACGCCGCAGAAGAAGATCATGCGGCCCGCGACACGTCGGGCCAGGCAGGTCTTTTCATGTTCTCGGAGCAAGATGAGTGCCATTTCGCGGGCCGCTTCTCTGGCAAGCTCCCGAACGAACTCGTTGAGCGGCACCTTGATCGTCTGGAGATCCCGTTCAGTCATCGTTGCCTCATCTTCCTACAGGTACGGTGTTGAAACCGGGCAACTCACGCGGATCATTGCCCTGGACGTAGTGATAATCCGCCCCCCATAAACCCCATTTGCAAATCTCAACCGGGTCGGTGTTCGACGGGTTGATCTTGTGGCTGAGCAAGCCGCCCGCCTCGTAGATGAATCCCGCCAGCTCTGAACAGAAGTACGCTTCCTCGCATTCCGTGTTAGGCAAATGCAGCCCGACCCGAGCTGCTTGCCATACGTCGTACCGCCGGCCGATGCTGCCGAGCATGTAGGCGGTCATCCGGCGGTAGTCGCACCGCTTCTGCTGATCCGGCCCCAGCGGCAGCCACCACACGTCGCCGTCGTACGCCGCCAGCCGATGCCGCAAGGGGACGGCCCGCACCTCGGGGATCACGGCCTCGATGATCCAAACAACGAATAGCTCGTCTTGGGCCCGGGTTCGGAGCACGGGTGCTACATGATCCACGGGCCCGCCGCAGAGCCCCTGAACCACGGAAGCTACAGCGCTTTTGCCGCCAAAAGCGAACAGGTCACCGGTCGCCACGGTTGGCTCGACACTACGGGTTCGGTAGTCGGTCCAGGGAATGTTCACAATCCAGCTTTCTTCAGGCAAGCCTTCGCTTGTTCAACGATGGTCGTGTAGCCATGTCTCTCAGCTATCTCAATCAACACCCCAAGGTCATTTCGTTTAGCCTCCCGCAAGTCTGCAACCTCACGCTCCAGCTTAGCAACTTGTTCCGACAGAGTTCCAGACATTTCGATTCTCCTGTTTGGGAATGAGATTCATGTTCACCCCGTTGCAGTCACGAGGCCGATGGCAAACAAATCGATGTCCGGTGTGCCCCGGCCTTCCTCAAGATCCACGAAACCAGCGTCGCCGTAATCCATGCCCCAACTGTTGCGGTGGCGCACGGCAAAGCGGTCTTTGCCTCGGCTCTGACCTAAATAGAGAACTCGATAGCCAGCGTGGAGCGCGTGCCCCCACCATTGATAACCGACGGGGCAGGGGATGTTGAGGAAAGAAAATGTCACGAGAGCATCAAACGCCTTGCCGCCTGACAGCAAACCGTCCGTCCATTCATCGACCTGGTACTTGGCACACTCCTCTTCCCAGCCCTTCTGCCATTTGCTCGGGCTGAACGAATAGCGAGAATCCTGCATGGACGCCGGGCAAGTGCCGAACTTCACGGCTTGCATCAAGTCGTCTTCGGGATACGCGCCACGATTCCGCCAGCCCGTGATGGGCCCACCGATTGCCATGGCTGATAGTTCGACGTAGGGATGCCCCTGCACGCACCGTTGGACTTCCATCGGGTCCTTGATGCTATGGGCATGGCAGAAATTGGTGCTGGCCTGATCCGAGGCTCGAATGCCGGCTCGGCGCACAAGGTCCTCAAGCCAGGATTGCTCTTGGTCCTTCTGCTTGATTCGGTCGATCCATTCTGATCGTGGAATGAGCAAAGCCGGGTCCATCGGCTTGGCCACGGCACACTCGCCGAAGTTGGTCTTGCGCGGCCAGGCCCCGCCGAGCATTCGGTCGTGGTCATCGTGCCGCGTCGGGTCGATGTGGAGCTTCCAGGTCTGGTCGTTGATCAGGGGAACTTGCGGCATCACTCACCTCCATACTTCTTGAGCAATTCAAGCATCGCCGCCGCGTCCGCCGGCCACGGGCCCTCGAACCGCTGACTACCGTTGTCGATAATCAGCCAGGGCATCTTACCGGAAGAGACCCCAGCGTCGAACGCCTGGCGCAGGGCAGGTGCCATCTGGACAAGATCCGCGTCCTTGTCCAGCATCCGATACGCCGGCTGGCCCTCGATCATCTGACTGTGCTTGTCCAGGTAATCCCGAATCGGCTTGCTCGTCAGGATCGCCCGCTGCTGGAGTATCAGGTTGCTTGTCTTCGGGTCCTGCTCGTAAATGAGCATTGTCAGCAGCGGGCCGGGCTGAGGGTTTGGATCTGGATCCGGTTGTGGATCAGGCTGCGGATCGGGTTGCGGATCTGGCTGCACGTCCCCATACTCAAAATCGGCCCGGATGATCGGGTCAAGCCCGGGTGCCTCGACCTGGAGCAAGAACGTCCGAGGCCCCGGCACCGTGCCCACGAAGAGCTGCGTCCGGCCGGCATCGAATCCGAGCACGAGGTCCGTGTCCAGAAGCGGGATGCGATGCCAGGTAATTCGCTGGCCTTCCTCGACGCCCTGGGCCTGGAGGATCATCGTCGCCCCCGGCTGCGCTTCCTGCGTCGGAGGAAACGGCGAAACGACCACGGTCACCTCGGCCTGTGCGACCTCGTTTGCGGGAATAAACGTGAATATCCCCAATGCAATAAATCCTGCGAGGATCGCGCCAATCACAATACCCCCAAAATCAGGTCCCACACGTTGCAACCACCTATCAACGTAGCGCATGGTAAGCCTCCTTTACAGGCCGAAAATCAGCAACAGCAATGGCAGCAGCTTTTCGATGAACGCAAGGAATGCGTCCCAATCGAAACCCGGCTTGCCGCATACGGTTGGATTTTCCCTGACAACCGATTCGGCCAGCAAAGCGACCATGCCGATCCGGTCTTCCGGATCCCATTGGCCTGCATCCTTGATCGCCTTTGCGTGCCTGATCAGGTTGACCAACGTCAGGCCAAGGTCTCGACGTTCTCGAATGTTCATCACATCACCTCCTGAAAAAGTGTTGGGTTATCCCGGTTTTTTTTGACGCTGCCGCTTGGCTGCGTCGAACATCTTCTTTAGTGACTCGCTCATTTCCTTCGTCATCGGCTCGCCGTGGGTACGGGTAACTTGTTTGGCCCACGGGTAAAACTGAAGCGGATCAATCGCCTTATCCCGCTTCCCTCGAAACATGTTGTATATCGTCGCCTGTAGGGCGAAGAGGCGATTCCATCGGGACTGGTCCACCGCCTCTGCCATCCACATCAACTCCCGGAGGGTGTATCGCTCGATGTCCTGGACTCCCGCGAGGGCAGCGAACTCAAGACAGATTCGCCAAACTCCTCCCTCCCGGCGTCGAACTGTTTCTGCATCGCCTCGCTCTGGATGATCGCCGCCCCTTTCTCCCACAGGCGGACGACCTCTTCGGCCTCCTTTTCGATCGCCGCCGCCTCGTGGAGCCGGCGGCGGGAGCGGAAAAAATCCGCCCACACCTGCCGGAATACTTCACTCAGGTCGAACAGCGCCTGACCATTTAGCCGGTTGGCAAAGTCCTCATCCGACAACTGCTTTTCATCAATCTGCGGCTTCAGAACCGCATAATAGATGTCTACCTGAAGCGCAATGTCGAGATCCATCCTGGTCAGTAGCGGCGGTTCGCCCTCCAAGGGCTCGAACAAATCCACCTTGCCGTACTGCGGTTCGAGCAGCTTGAGCACGCGATGCCGCGTCCCGACCGTGAACTCAACGGTCCAGTTGTCGCCTTTGGCGTCCTTGAACAACATGGCTCACCTGTTTACGCCCCAGTGGTTGTCGTGGTTGTCGTGGTCGTGACTGACTGCCACGACGGATCTCGCACCTCGTCGGTCGGCTCGGCTTTGGTCATATAGAAGGCAAAGCCCTCGTTGTCCTCATCACGGCTAAATTCCGTAATGTAAAAGTCAGCATCGAGCCCCTCGCCGCCGAGTTCGGTTGTCGCAAACAACGCTATCGGCGTGTTAGCGTTGAACGCCACAATCATCGCAGCCAGAAACGCGTCGTCCACGATGTCCCAAACCTTGAAATCAAGAGAGACTTCCGTCGCGATCGGCTTCTTGGTCTTGTACTTCGCTGACCGTCGAAGCGCCTCGGCCACGATCTTCGTCTGCCCGAGCGTCACTTCAGACACGTTGGTTGTCAGCGTGTCGGCCGTTGCTTCAGCGTCCCCGTAGTAGAATTCGCCGTTGAGCGATACACGTAATACGCCAGCCATGATCGCCTCCTATCCTGTAGGTTTGATGCTATTTTTGAACAGTTCCGAAACCTTTGGTTTGTTTGCCTCAAACGCCGGGTGCATGTAGGGCCGAGCGCTGATCGTGGCCGTCCGCTTCCGCCTCGCCCGGATCCGCAACGCCTGGCCCTTCTTGTGCCACAGACGCTTTTTACCTGCACGAAACCACTGGTCCGGGTCACGGCCCATCTTGTGAACCGCTGCACGCCCGCGGGGCGTGAGGTCCCGCTGGTACTCTTCCACCCGGATGCCGCCGCCGTACTCCAGCACGGCCGCCCCCGTCGGCTGACCGACAGGTTGCCCGTCCCGTGTCTTTCGCCGAAATATCGTCGGCCCGATCACCACGTTTTTCCTGGTCGGCTCCACGCGGAAAAAGATGTTGCGCTTGAGCGCCCCTGACCTGTTGGTCGGCGCCTCCCCTACCCGGGAGACTCGCTTCCGTCTCCGAATACTGAGCCGTGCCGTTCGCATCACGAAAGCACCGAACTTGCTCAAGGCCCGCAGCTCGCCCTTCGCCTTGGCCAGCATGACCTTCTGCGCTTTGAACCAGATTTTGCCCGGCCGCATTCCGATCATTCGACCACGCTCCACGTCACTCGCAGAAGTCCGGTGAATACCCTAAACTCTTCCAGATGCTCCGCCACGAGCACGCCGCCAGCGCCCAGCGTCTCCGACTTCATCCACATCGCTTCCGTCAACCCGGGCAGCCGCCCCATCGCTAGAAACTTGTCGATCTCTTCCATCAGGGCGACCATCGCGTCCCCCTCGGCCAGCGTGTCGGGATCAATGGCCTTCTGAACTGCGATATCCACCGCATACTGGTATTCGCGCAGCGCTCTGTTTTTCGGCGCCGCACTCCAGATGGATGGAATCACTGACACACGAAGAGTTGCCAAATCCTCCAGGAGGTATTGCGGCAGATACTTCTTGACGGCCGTAAACGGCTGACTGAACTCTTCACCGTTCAGGGCCGTGACTATTGCATCGGCGATGTCAGCGTGCATGCTGCTCATGTCTCTACGCTCACTCGCTTGGCGTGTATCCTCAGCATTTTCCGAAACGCATCGTATCGGAACGGCTGCGCGTCGCCTGGTGCCATCACCTCATAGGTCAAAGTCGCTCCGTCCGCACCGCCCGACTCCTGGATCTGATCGCCCCGCCGCGGCTCGACCACCTGATCGGCGAACACGAGCGAGGCAGCCGGTATGATGAAGTCCCGATCGCTGTACTCGATCCTGATCCCGCCCACGTCCTCGATCTGAAACTCTGTCGTCCCGATCGTCGCCTGCAAGATGAGCTGGTCATCGCCGCGGATGTACGTCACCTCCTGCGCAACATGAGCCTGTAGTTGTCCCGCCAACCACTCGGCAGCATCAGCCAGAACGTTGCCCATCGGTCTCGTCCTCCGTTTTGTCGGGCTCCGGAGGCGGGGCGATTGCTGCAACCGTCCAGCCATCGCTCGTCATGGTCACATTGTCCAGCGAAACGGTCCCAGCCTTCAGCGCCCGCAGTAACGCCAGCGACTTGAGGTAGTCACAGCGCATGGCGGTGGAAGCCTGGATCTCAGCCAGGTCCTGCAAGAGGGAATCCATGTTTGCACCTTTACATCGCAAGCCACGTGTTGCCAGCGCCGCTCAGGCAAACAATCAGGACACCCTTACCAGAGGCGCTGGAAAACGCAACATCGGCCGAGGCCCCGTTGATTACCGCGCCGGAAGGACCGTAGACCTTCAGGACCTTGTTGGAAACCCCGTTGCCGATGAACAGCACGCGGCCCGTCACCTTGTCGGCGGCATTGAGTACAACGCCCTTGGTATCGTCTGCCGCTGAAGTCGGGTAAATCGTGGCAGTACCTGCCGGCAAGGCGCCGGCATCGGCAACAGTGCTTCCGGCCGCTGCCGTCGAGGCTCCGACGCCTGGCGTGATAGGACCAGGGATCGCCGTCGCAATACTTGTGGCGCCGATCGTGATGGCCGACGTGTTGCTCGTACCGAGGCCAAGCGTGCCGTCGGTCCCCGATCCATGGGCGTTGCCGGCCAGAAGGGTCACGGCTCCGCCGTCAGCATTACCAGCCGTGCCGGCGCCTCCAGCGATTGCCACAGCGCCGCCTGTCCCTGAACTCGATCCACCGGCACCACCTGTGACGGCGATTGCACCGCCGGCACCCGTCGCACCGCCGACACCGCCAATCAAAGATCCGGCTCCACCGGCAAGGTTGCCCTTGCCGATGCCGCCTGTAACGGTCGCGGCCCCGCCGATTGCGTTGCTGGCTGCCGAGGCAGCCGCTCCGCCTGTCAAGCTCGCGGCCCCGCCGGTTCCGCTTGTGGTGCCGGCAGATCCGCCGGTTACGGACGCTGCTCCTCCTGCGCCTGTTGCACCGCCGGCTCCACCAACAAGAGAAGCGGCTCCGCCCGCATTTCCGGTTGTGCTGCTGGCCCCGCCGGTCACGGAAACCAACCCACCTTGCGCGGCGGCAGCGCCCACGATTGTCAACGTAGAGTCCGAACCGGTGATATCACTCGCCGTCACACTGCCGGCGATCGTGGCCGTACGCTTCGCGGCCGTAAGAGCTACTTTGACATAGCTGTCGGTGGCAGCAGTAGTTTCGACGCAGCGGCCCATCAGGTTGAGGCTTGCCGCTGTCCCGGTGGCTGCCCCTGTCCCGGCAGTGCCGGTAACAGGGTCCCCCGTCGGGTCCCAATACACAGCATCGCCGGCGGTGAAAATCTCCGCCTTTTGAGGCACCTCCCAAGTGCCGCTGGTTGCCAGGCAGCCCTTGACGCCAGCTTCAATCGCCACTGGGGCAATCATCGGAGTCGTACCGATTTCGACGACCTGTCCAGCGATTACCGCTGCTACGGGCGTGTAGTCATCGACCTCGCCCGCAGAAACAAACAAAGCAGGTGTTTGAGCCATTGTATTTTTCTCCTGATTGAGAGGTTAAGTTCCAGATTTGGGGGTTATGCACCAACCGAATGCACGCTGGCGCGGTACTCTGTCATGCTGGCCCCGAAGTCGTGATAGCCGCGGTACTGGATGCCCAACGTGTTGAAATCGGCGTCGGTGCTTTCCACGGTCGGCGCCTCAACGCCATCCAGGAAGCACATCGCAGCAGAGGCGAGCATTGCCGGATCGCAGAGCAAAAACCACTGCGTTGCCGAGCTGCCCGTATACGCGCTGTTAGACAGCTCGGGGACCACAACCGGCTTGAACCGGTTGAAGTAGATGTTGGCGACCATCGACTTGGAACTCGCCGTCATGTCCCGCATTTCCTGCGAGACGTAGAGTTTTCGGGCGGTGGCCTCCAGGTCGCTTGACACCAACAGTTTGATCGGTTCCATTCCGAGCAGGTTGTCATCCGGTCCCTTTGCATCGCGGAACAGCTTGACCGCCGTGTTCAACCCGGCTTCTGCCAGCACAGTAGTCGCGCCGGTCTGGTAGTTCCCGCGGGCAGTAGTCCAGAACGCCGCGCCGTTGACCGCCGCAAGCCACGCGGTCCAGAACACCTTGTTCATCTTGATGGCCGCGCCCATGCCCAGCCGATTGCGAAGATCGTCGAACGCCCCGAGGTCATCGTTGATGATGTCCTGGCGGGTCAGGGTGAGCATGCGGGCGTAGGTTTTCGCTTGTACGTCGTAGCTCTCTTGCCCCGCGGTGCCGTGATGGATCTCACCGGCCGGGCCGACTTCCTCATACTCAAGCGAAGTCGTCAGACGGAAAGCGGTAACGGCCTTGAAGTCAGACACGTTGCGCACGGCAGCGACTTCTCGCCACGACTGCGGGATCGCCTGGAATCCGTCGAGCAGGATCTTGTTGCCCGTCGTGGTCAGCAGCGTGGTCAACGTATGGGTTGAGAACGCCGCCCGCATGACCTCCCGAAGGTTGCCGCTGTCGACCCAGGGACGCCCGGCATAACCGTTCTGCTGAGCACACAGCAGCAGCAGCCGACTGATGCCGAGGTTCCGAAATTGATCGGCCGCCTCCATCACCTCCGGCTTGTACTGTGTGTCCACATTTCGCACCCCGACTGTGCGGCAGAATGCCGCCTCAATCGCTGAAGCAGAAAAGTCGCGACTGCTCGCGTGAATCGCCGGACCCTTCGGCCGAGACGCTACCTGGAGGTCGGCGTCGAACAGCTTGCCGGCCACGAGGTACTCGGTTTCCAATCGAGTCGCCGTCCATCGCTCTTTCAACGCGGCGGCCTTCGCCTCGACCGCTGCTTTGCGCGCGGTCGCGCAGAGGACGGCGTGCTCCGCAACGGGGATCTTATCGACGTACTCCAGAGCCTTGGCCTCGATGTCCGTCTGGTGCTTGACATAGGCGTATTCGATCGCCGGAAGATCGAACTCGAGCGGCTTCACATCAGCAGCCGCCGCCTTGATGTCCTTGCCGCTAGCAGCAGCCGCGGCCTTCAGCTCCGCGTCGTACTGACCGCGGAGATACTGAAGCACGTCATCTCGCAGGCCCTCTTCGGTGATGCCTTGCGCCGCAATCCATTCTGAAAATTCCATGTCTGTTTCTCCTGTAGGGTGAGAAGCAGCGATGCTGACCGACGCGGATTGGTCGGCGGGGATCGCCACAAAGCTGGTTTCGACAAGGCGCGACTTTCGCGCGACGTAGAGCGGACCCTTCAGGGTCCGGGAATTCACGTTGGTCGACTGCCCCTTGTCCACGAACTCAACAACGTCCGGCTGAACGCCGACCGAAGCACGCCAGGGGAAGCCGTTGGCTGCGCTGGCAACGACCTCCTGCGCCGCTGCACCGACACCCGAGATTACCCCCTCGACCTTCAACGACTTGCCATTGTTTTCCGCCGTGTCAGCATGCCCGATGATCTGCTTGCGGTCATGGTCCAGCAGCACCGGAAAATCCGTTTTCACCTTTAGCCCCGCTAGGTCGATGGCAACCGGCGAGGGGTAATACTCAATCTCCATCGTGCCGCCGCCATAGGCGGACATCTTGAACCGCTTTAGTTTCGGCTTGTCGTCCGCTGCCTCACTATCGGCCGCCACGATGAAGTCGAGCGACTCCGACTCGAAGGCGATGATTGCAGACGGCATCGTTGGCGGCTGCTTCTTGGCCGCTTTTCGCCGGGGGCTTTTCGCCCGGTCGCCTGCGGCACGAATGAGCGGCCAGGGGTTATCGAGATAAGACATTGGTCACGTCTCCTTTTCCGTTGCCTGAAGCGTCAGGTTGCGGAGGCTCGCCCGATTCTCCGACAATCGTTTCGGCCTCCGATTTGCTGACTTGATAGAAGAGAATGACAAGCTGGATGGCTGTTTCGCGGGTGATATCGCCACCAGCCAGGGCCCGGAAAATATCAAGCATGCCGGTGATGCCACCTGCCATTTCCAGCAGAGACGACCGCTTGATTGTCGTCGGACTCACCTCGGGGGCCGGCTTGCTGGAAGTCCCGCCCGGCACCTTTGCAACCGACGTGTCTTCCTCACTTTCAGCTTCACCTGCGTCTTCTGGTGTGACAGCTATAGCCCCGCCCCCGAGGTTGATTGCAAGCAGCCGCGCCCGAAGCTCGTCCACGGTCACGCCGTAGTCTTCGGCCATCACCGGCAGCTCTTCCTCAAGGTCGTAGCCGTCTTCGGCGTATAGCCGGCGGAGGCTGAGCGCGCCGGTCGAGAGGTCCGTCTTGCGGGCATCGGCCGTCTTGGTTTCATCGATCACCGGCTTGCGAGGCCAATCCCAGTCGTGGACCGGCGGAGGGTCTGCGGGTACAGTCCAGCCGTAGCGGGCAACCGCCTCACGGAACCAGATGGCAAAAAGCGGCTCAAGCACCATGTCCTCGATGTCGGCCTGCTCCACGTCGACCGAAACGAAATACGTGACGTGATCGAGCTTGCCGCCAGAGAACGAGTAACCGCTGGAATCAGCCGCCGCGATGTTGTACGGCATGTTCAACGGCCGGGCCTGCTCACAGGCGTTCGACCGGACGAACTGGTCGTAGGTCGCGGAAGGCTGCTCCGCCCGCGGCTGGAAGGCGTCAAACCCAAAGGGCAACGCTACCATCATTGACTTTTCAAACGGGACCGAGCTGAACGGCCGCACCAGGTCGGGGCCCTCGTTAGGCGACTGCTGCGTCTTCAGGAACAGCGAGAAGTTGGCAATGTTCTCAGCCGCGCTGACCGTGGCCTCGCGGTAGCGTCGGCCCTGGGCGAAGAGGTTGAGCGAAGGGTGGATCTCCGAGACGCCGCGGTGCTGCCCAGCCCGATCCTCGCGGAACAAGTGAAAGACGTATTCCGCGGGTATCCGCTCTGACTTGGCATTCAGGCCGCTCCACTGGCCGCCCGGGTGATACTTCAAAACGTGATAAGCGGTCGGGTTGCCGAACTCATCGAAGTCCACGCCGTCGATTCGATTCAGCTCCTGCCAGTTAAGTCCGGTCGTCGTCATCTGCTCGCACTCGATGGCCCGCAGCTCCAGCTTCACCCGATGGGCCAAACGTGGATTCTGAACCGCGATCAGAACCGCTTCGCCGTCAGAGACCTTTGCCTTGACTGCCGTGCGAAGCTTACGGGCCAGCCCCACCTCGGCCGCCCAACGCTTCCAGGCGGTCTCAATCATCCCGTTGAAGCCCGGGTTGCCGGTCTGCATCCGAAGCTTCGGGCCACGGCCAACAACGTAGTTGGCTTGCGTAAGCTGGACACCCTTGCCCTGCCCGTTGCTCGCCACCTCGTAGCGGGCGCGCCGGCTGATCCGCCCGCGAACTGCCTTGCTGTTGGCGCCGTCGGCGTCCAGGGCGTCAGCCATCGTCCAGTGCTGAAGGTTCTGGCCGTCGAGGTTGGCCGCGTCATAGCTCCCGCGCCATCGGGGCGGGGTGGTATCAGATACGGTAGCGGGCTGTCGCCCGCCGGAGGTGACGTTGCCGCCGACTATTGAGGCTGTAGCCGCCCCGGGGATCTGCTCCTCGATCCCGCTCTGGATCGTGTCGGACACCGTTATGAAAGATCGAACCCCCATTACCCTGCCCTCGGAGGTTCCAGCTTGAAGAACCGCAGCCCAAGATGGTTCTGCGCGACGGCCTGCTGACCCGCCAGGTAGCGGTCGGCATCGATCAGTTCGCCCGTGTTCTTGGCGGTAACACTGCTGCCATCCACCGAAACCGTCGCCGGCCCCAGAACCTGTTGCTCGATCGCTTCCCGGATCGTGTCGGACATGGTTTCCTCCATAGACCAGGATCGGGGCGAGCGCATACAAAAAGGCCACACGGGGGCACGGCCCCGTGCGGCCTTTAATGGCGCTGGCGTCGCGGCCAGGGATCAGCCGGCAGCGTCGCCCCGATCAGGTTGTCTATTGAAGCCTAGACAGGACAGCGAATTCCTGCAAGGCAAGATGGGCAGAATTGCCAGAGCTGGCAACTCGGAGGGTATTTCGGGCCAATCCAGAAGCGCCCCGGGGCAGACGCCGCGCCTATTCGGCATCATCCACCAGGGTAATGAACTAGCACGAATACGAGAACCGCGGCTGGTCACGGGCAGATACTTATACTCCCGCCTTTGCCAGCATGTCCGCCTTCACCTGTCTGATAGTGCGGCGGATCATTGGTGACACCGTCAACATGTCCGCCTTCACCTGTCTCGTAGTGCGGCGGATCAATGGTGGTATCACCACCTTTGATGATCAGATTTCCGCCTCGGCCACCAGAGCCACCCGCGCCTGCCTGGTGGGTTCCCGGGCCGATATTGACATCGCCGCCCGACGCCCCATCTCGCCCAGTACGACCCTCGATGATCAGATCACCACCAGAGCCGCATGATCCGGAACCTGCCGACAAATCCCCTGATATGTCAAGACTGTCTGTCTTGACAGCATTCTCATTCTGTATCTTCTTGTCTACCATCTGAATTCCTTTCTCAGCTAAAGGTCTCACTGGAATCTGCCACGTGGCCGCATGATGAGCATCGGCGAAGCCGCCGGGTCGTCCCGTCCCGTAGATGCCAAGTGGACACAACGTAGAACAGCCGCTTCCCACACCCCGGGCAGGCGCGGACCTTCCCCGCCGCCGGCTCCCCTGCCAGCTCGCCGAGCGTGGGCCTGTCTTCCGGTGGCGGCCTGTCTTCCGGTAACACAGTGCTCATTGTTCTCCGTCATAATAAAACAGGAGGCAAGACGACATCCGCGCTACAGATCGATTGAGGTTCTGCGTGAACCGCCGGATCGCTAACTCCCATGTCTGGAGTCTGCTCAGCCGTCGAAGGCGGCGGCACTTTCTGATCCTTTTTTCTGCCGAACCATTCACGTATCTGCTTTGGTGTAACTTTTGAAGCACCTGGACTCAACTCGATTCGAGCCTGGAGAATGTCTGGATTCCCAGCAAAACGCGCAAGAGCTTCTTCCGCATGTTCAAGACACAAGAATGGCCCCCACTCTACAGGCATCCTGAGGTCCTTCCGCGTAACGACAATCTTGAGCCAGCATAAGTCTTCGTTCATAATCAACCTTCCTTTCTTTCGGTTAGCTTTTCCTGCCCCTCTGGCCAGTTTCGCCATCGGTCTTCTGACTCTGTATCTACGGCTCAGTATCCTTCTCTCGAATCCATTCGTCTGCGACATCCCAGACGACGCATGTCAAAGCCAACAAGGCCATATCTCCTTTTTCCTCAATGAGCTGATACAACGACCGCTCGCACTCCTCGAATGCGCGCTTCTGATCTGGACAAAGCAGACCGAGGAGTCGACGATGGTTCCACCGAAAATCTGTAGAGTTTTCCATTTCTACCCGCTACGTTTCGCCTTCAGTTCCGCCATCGTCGGCCGCTCCCGAGGCGACGGTCTCGCCCGAACCGGCTCCATTCCCGCCGGCCGGGCCCCGAGCATCGAGCACGCAACAGCCGCCCCGATCAAACAGTCCCAGTAGTGATTGTCCGGCCGGCCCGGCTTCCATTCCCAGACCGTCCGCTCCCGCTGCGTCTCCTTGTGCAACAGCGTCTTCGCCTCCTCAGCCACGCAGTGATCAGCGAACAACGAATGTTCCTTCGGCTGCCGCCCGAATAGCTCCCAGCCGCCAGGCGTCCCGAGCGGCATCCCCAGCCGCTCGGCCGCCAGCGTCTTCCACCAGTTCACGTCGACCGACACCACGCGGTGCCCGTCCGCCTGCGTTGCCAACCGCCAATTCAGGCCGATCGTCGCCCCGGCTTCCGGCCGATAATCGGCAAACGTCTTGCGGGTCGGCCCGAGTCCAATCCCCATCGCCGGTAAGACAATCGAACCGCCTTGCGGGTGCCGCCGGCAGAACTGCTTGATCAGCTCCGACTTCTGCCCCCACTTGGCGTCGATCAGCAGCCGCCCGATCCGCAGCAGCGCTCCATCCTCCCGCTTGTACTGCGAATTGAGGAGTGAGCCCACGACCTGCCCGAGGCCCGCCAGGATCCACGCATCTTCCGTCAACCCGGGATGGGCGTCTCGCATGCCGATCGGCGCGGTCCCCTGGGCAAAGTAGGAGACCGGCTGCCGGGGATAGGTACCGTAGTCAACTGGCCCGCCACCGAACTCGTCCGTCCACGCGGCCACCAGATAGTACAGCAGCCGCTCGTGCACGTCGACGTAAGCCGTCACGTGCTGGCATGTCTTCGGCACGATGCCGCGATCGAGGCCGGTCGTCTTGACCGCGATCTGGTCGGCCGACAGATAGAGAGGTTTCTTTTCGTCTTTATTCAATGGTGAATTCTGGAATTCAGCAAACCATGCTTCTTCGCCACGTTCGATAAACAGATTCATCGCATGTTGAATTGCTGAAATTTCATCAGCACCTCGTCTTGCTTCCCAAGATGCCTCAGCCCCCATATCTAACTCTTCACGATGTTCAAGATAATAAGCGTTGGCAGGCCGACAATCTGGCACATCACGGCCCATACAATCACAGTAAATCGCGAAATACTTTTCCCACGCTCCCGTGCCTGAAGGCACAGAGCGCAAAAGACTAGTTCGTATTCCGCGCCAAAGCGGAAACTTTTTGCGATTCAAAACCTGATCAATCATGTCGCCGCGCTGAATCACTGTACAGGGCATCACGGCAGAGAGCCGTTTGCCTGGTCCGGCCATACCAAGAACGGCACCACGGATCAAAGCAAGACGATCAACATTTTGCTGTCGCGATCTAGCTGACTCATCAGTTTGCGGATCATCGAGCAAAACGAAATCGGGGCGCACCTGGCGGCCGTCGGAGTGACCGAATAAGCTTCCCCGAATACCCTCTCCAGTCAGTCCAGACACACCGATAATTATTCCTGATGTAGGTGCGCACCGACCTTGATGCCATCGCATGTTCTTCGGCTTGCAAACTCGAGGCAAAACAATCCGCGTTTTTTCCCAACGGATCAATGTTGGTTCACCATCGCAGAGTTGCCCATTGGCGCGATTTGCAATACCGCCAAGCGCGCGAACGCCGTGAGAAATTTCGGGGAAGTCATTGACAAACGGCTGCAGTTCTCGCATCCACAATTTGATCGCATCCAAATTCGCAACAGCCTTTTCCTCATTTGCCCCAATAAGAAATACGTAAGAAACATGACCAAATGCTACGGCCCAGAGAACTGCCAAGCGGCACAATGTTGTTTTGCCAGAACCGCGAGGCATTGCGATTGCTAACATAGCGCCATGAAAGATGCTCTGTTCAATCGCAGATAACACTTGAAGATGATCTGCCGACCACAGCCAATAACATGCTTCAGAACCGTAGGTCTCACAAAATAGACGCAAAGAATTGCGACACTGGTTGCGACGGCGGACATTCTTAATGTCCGGCGGAGGACCGATATCCCGCCCAGCTTGCGAGGCAGCTTTGTCCCGCTTGGTGACAATCGCCGTGTGTCGCCGATGGCGCTCTTTGTCTGACACCCGCTGTTTCGATTCAGCTTTACGATTCGCCATCGTGCAATCCATAAATCTCGACAACATCTCGACACAGCGCAATAAACTCTTCCTGAGTCATTTTGCCTTTAGCTCGATTGGCTTCGGATAAGACAATCTGACAATTTCCGATGGTATGCAGTCCGCCAGCATGACGAGGCGCAACATGATCCAAGGTTGCGTTAGTTGGAGTCAACACTCGCCCAGTCAAAGCGCATTTGTATTCCTGGTGAGCAAGAAGCTCCAGCAATTCTTGAACAGTTACTTTCGTCTGCACTCGTCTCTGTTTCTGTTTGCTTGGTTCTGTCATTGCATCCTTTCACCCATCTCGTAACTTTCCTTCTCCAAGATGACCATCCGTGTTCTCGCCATCTGCAACGACGATTGTATTCGCTTCGTTCTAAACAGTCTTCCCAGGTAATGGATCCCAGCGTTTCGGTAGTAGATGGCACGGGACGATCATCACGATAAAACCACTGGCTGACCTTCCGACGGCACCATGTTCGCCATGTATTCGGACGACCAGAAAAAAGCCACATGTTATAGGCTCGATGACGAATAGTTTGCGCCCACACAAACCACTCCAAACCATGAAGCCGTAAAAGAGCATCAAGAAGTTCTTGTCGTTTGACCGTGGGCTCTCGTCGCTTAGCATAATAAGCAATACCAGCGGGGGACGCGCGCCAAGCTCTATGCCGTGCTAGATTACGTTCACGATTCTTAGCCCAGTTTTCTCGCCCTCGTTTACGTTGTTTTTCTAGTTCTTCGGGTATCAGAGACGCATACCGTTTTTGGCTGCGTTCTCGACACGTCGCTTTTACAGATTCGTACCCAACAGGGTCAGTAAATCTCCTAGAATGCCAACGCTCTTTCTGACGAAGGCAGTAACACGTTTTGCATACGGACTTTGAATGTTTGTAGAAAGCATCGTCCGATTTTGTTTCGCCGCAGGCTTTGCAAATCATGTCGATGAATAAGTAGGTAAGAAGTATCAGGTTTGCCGAC